>Ga0182030_10000071_pt1 | contig 142192 bp, 121 predicted proteins | sample 812S3MmetaG_FD_121299 | JGI IMG/M metagenome (GOLD analysis project Ga0182030, IMG submission 121299) | Permafrost microbial communities from Stordalen Mire, Sweden - 812S3M metaG (Illumina Assembly) | ecosystem: Environmental > Terrestrial > Soil > Wetlands > Permafrost | place: Sweden... | reverse complement strand
GCTGATGCCCACCTGGTGCAGCTCGTTCTTCGGCCAGCCGTACACAGACCCGGGGACCAGCCCGAAGAAATTCTTCATCGACAGCGTCGCGCCCACCCAGTGATGCGTTTTCATTTTCGCGAGGGAGACGATCAGGTCCGCGCGCAGCGCGGTGTTGGGCAGATAAATTTCGCCCCGGTCGGCGAAGCCCTGGATCGGGCTCACGTCGTCGCGATTGAGGTCGGTGAATAGCGTGTCGAATTTAGGAATTTCGCCCCGATAACGGGTCATCTCCGCGATGGCGTAGGTGTCGCGCCGATGCCCAGGGCCTTCGCCGATGCCGACCTCGGCTGCGCCCAGCGATCGGAATGCTTCGAGCGCGGCGGCGACCACCGCAACGTCGGTATTGATGCAGGTCTTCGGGTCGAATTCCACCAGATTCGGCTTCAGCAGCACGCGCTGCCCGCGCACGTCGAGGCCGCACTGCTTCACGCCTTCCAGGATTCGGCTGACCAGGTCGTCCGTGTACGATTTGGCGCGGATCACCGAGACATGAGACGTGGTGTTCAGCGGGTGTTTTTTCGGCGGAGCGCCGGCGAACCCGGCATAGCCCGCAAACATGCTGGCTCCGGCGACGGCCAAAAATTCGCGGCGGTTCGGGCTCATGTCGTGGCTCCTGTGCGGAAAAATTCCGCTTTGTCCTCGGCGATGATGTTCAATGCCGCGATCATCGTTTCGGGCGACGAAGTCAGTTGCACCGTCGATGCCGGCACGTCCGCGCCGTAAACCTTCAACGCGATGGTCAGCCACGCCCGCGCCAGAGGCGAGATCGTATCGCGCGCCATGCGTGCGGCCAGGTCGAGCGATTTATCCAGATCCTTGTGCCCTTGCAGGCCGAGCAACGCGATGGCGGTGGTGTCCGGATACGCCACCAAGTCCTGCGCGCGCGCCGCGCGGTTGCCGACGTTCCATCCCGCGTCCGTACAGCGAACGTCCATCAGATGCGCTTCGCCGATGCGGACGCGGTCCCACAATTTGCGGCTCGATACTTTCGCGCCTCCATGTGCCGCTTGTTTGAGCGCGACAATGGCGTGCGCGGTCGGCTCCACCCAGGAGGCGGAGTTCGGTTTCCAGGGCCAGCCGATGTAATTGAGGTCGCGGTCGGAGTCGCCGACCAGTTTGGTTTTGAGCATCAATCGCCACCACAACGGAGCTTCATTCCCCGCGGAGGAAAGCAGCCATGCCACGCCTTTTTGAAAAGGTTCGCCGAATTCTCCGCGCAATTGCGCCAGCCGCACGCAGAGCGACGTGCTCCAGCTGGGCACCTGCACGTCGGCCGCAGGACGCCAGCCGCCGTCGGCTCCCTGCCAGGATTTGAGCAATGTCCACGCCCGGTCGGCCGCCGGTTCCCCCGCCAGGGCGATGGCGGCATAAAACGTCGGTTCCAGCCACGATTGTTTACCGGGGAAATAACCCCATCCGCCATCCGCGTTCTGGGCTTGCCGTAAGCGCACTGCGGCTGTAGGATCCTTCACAGATCTGTATTCGGCGGGACGGGGCCGAAACTTTAGCGGTTCCAGGTCCCAATGCAACCCCGACAGGAAGAGTCTGTAAACTCCGAGTCCCCCAAGCTCGAAACAGAGCCGCGACTTGCAGGAGCGGTCCAAGCCGAATTTTCACGCAGACTCGTAATGGAGGGGATCTATTAGCGGATAATATCCCCATGCGATTTCTTCTTCCGGCGTTCGCGATAGCACTCACTGTGCAAGCTCAGGACGATATGGCGAGAGCCCGGCGGATCAGCGCCGAGGCCATCGGCATCGACAGCCATATCGATACCATTCAGCATGTTTTGGTCGATGGCGTAGACCTGGCGAAGCGCCTGCCGAACGGCATGGTCGATTTTCCCCGCATGCGGGAAGGCGGAATGAAGGCCCCGTTTTTCGCGCTCTGGGTCCCCGTCTATTACAAAGGAGCCGAAGCCGTCCGCCGCACGCTGGACCTGCGCGACGCCATGCAGAGCGTGCTCGACGCCCATCCGGACCAGATCGAACTGGCCACCGGCGCGGGCGACATCGAGCGCATCGTCAAATCGAAAAAGCTCGCCGCCTTTCTCGCCATTGAAGGAGGCCACCAGATCGACGACGATCTCGCCGTGCTCCGCACCTACTACCGCATGGGCATTCGCGCCATGACGCTGACCCATTTCAAGAACAACAACTGGGCCGATTCGTCCACCGACAAGCCGGAGCACAACGGCCTGACGCCGTTCGGCAAAGACGTCATCCGCGAAATGAACCGACTCGGCATGCTGGTCGACGTGTCCCACGTTTCGGACAAAACGTTTTACGACGCCCTCGCCGTCAGCACCAAGCCGGTCATCGTGTCGCACTCTTCCTCGCGCGCCATCTCCGACATTCCCCGCAACGTGACCGACGACATGCTGCGCGCGCTGGCCAAAAACGGCGGCGTCATCGGCATCAATTTCGGCGAAGGATTTATCAGCCCGAAGGACGTCGCGGCACTCCAGGCCGCCATTACCACGTACTCCGGCGCGCCGCCGAATTTGACGGGCAAACTTCTCGACGATTACGCCAATAACGAATTCCGGAAGGATTTGAGAGACATGAAGACCGGCCTCGCGACCATTTCCGACGTCGTCGATCATATCGACCACATGGTAAAGGTCGCGGGCATCGATCACATCGGCATCGGCAGCGATTTCGACGGCATCACATCGCCGCCCGAAGGCCTGGCCGACATCTCGAAGATGCCTTCGCTGGTCGCGGCACTGCTCAAAAGGGGCTATTCCGAGCCCGACATCAAGAAAATTCTAGGTGGCAATTATCTCCGTGTGATCCGCGAAGTTACCGGGCGCTGACCCGCGTACTAGCATTCTTACGGACCGAGCCCTATCCAAGTACTACGGGTTTCGGCCTATTTACTATCTAGGGGTTTCCGTTTAGAGTTGTAGGGTGTAATCCCGGAACGGGGACGAATGAATCAGCTCTTACTACAATATTCCTACCTGCAAGTGCTTGATTTCATGACCACTGTCGCATTTCTTCTGCAGGGGATTCATGAAGGAAATCCCTTAGTGAGGGCGGCGCTGCATTTTTCACCAAATCCGCTGAGCGGATTGCTGGCCATCAAGCTTCTGGCGGTTGGCCTGGGGATTTATTGCTGGAAGGGCGGGCGCGAACGACTGCTGATGAAGATCAACATTCTATTCGCCGTGATCGTCGCCTGGAACATGATCGCTCTGATTATGGGCTCCGTCAAGCTGAAACTGGTCTAATGCTGCAGCCAAATCTTTAGCTTCATCACCGTCGAGTCCAACGATCTGGCTGCGGCGGTCCGGGCTCAGACGTGCGGCTTCTCGCGATTTCCGTTTCCTGGCCCCTGGAGCGCGTTTAAACACGATTTCCGAAATTTCCGCTATGGCGGGCCGGCGAAGGCTCTTCCGGCGCGCCGATTTTGGCGAGTTTGACATGCAAAAACTGATTCTGTGCGAGTTACCGGAAAATGTCCACGAAAATTGCTCCGTCAGGCGCCAAGCCACGACTGGCTGGAAGACATTAGCATCCCCTCTATTACTGTCGGGGCTCGGAAAGAGACCTCAGCGCCTCGACGTCACGAGCGCACTGACGAAATGACTGTCCGCTTCCTGACGGTCGCGGTTCCGTTGAACCGCCATGCGTGAGCATGCGGACAAACGGCGTCAATTCCTGACGGAGTCGCGTGCTACGATGCGATCATGCGGCGACTCCCTCTTATCCTGACCCTCATTCTCGCTTTTACCGCCATGGCCGCCGATTGGCCGCAATGGCGCGGGCCTAATCGCGACGGCATTTCGAGCGAAACCGGACTTCTCTCCTCCTGGCCTTCGGGCGGACCCAAAATAGTATGGAAAACCAGCGGCCTGGGCGTCGGCTACTCGTCTTTTGCCATCGTCGGCGGCAAGATGTATACCCAGGGGCAACGCGGCAAGCAGGAATTCGTCCTCGCACTCGACGTCAAGACCGGCAACAAGCTGTGGGAAACGGTCACCAGCCGCGATTTTGAGAACGACCGTGGCAGCGGTCCGCGAGGAACCCCCACGTTCGACAGCGGCAAGCTTTACGCCATGACCGGCGAAGGCACGGTAGTTTGCCTGGACGCAGCTACCGGGAAAATCCTCTGGCAGATCGATTCGGTGAAAAAATTCGGCGGCAGCGTGCCGCACTGGGGCTATAGCGAATCCCCGCTCATTGACGGCGATCGCGTGATCGTCATGCCCGGCGGACGAGGCGCGTCGCTGGTCTCGCTCGACAAGAAGACGGGCGAAGTCCAGTGGAAAACCGGCGACGACCACGCGGGGTATTCTTCGGCGATCCTGGCCGACGTCGGCGGCGCGAAACAGGTGATCGTGCTCAGTGGCCAGTCCGCCTTCGGAGTGCAGGACTCGACCGGCGAACTGCTCTGGCGCTACGGCAAAGTCGCGAACAACGTGGCCAACATCGCCACCCCCATTTATCACGACGGCGCGGTGTTTCTTTCGAGCGCCTACGACACCGGCTGCGCCCTGCTGAAGCTGAACCCCAAGGGCATGCAGGAGGTCTACTTCAATCGCGACATGATGAACCACTATTCGAGCTCGGTGTTGGTGGACGGGATTTTGTACGGCTACTCGAACCAGTTTCTGGTCGCGATGGATTTCAAGACTGGCAAACAGCTATGGAAGAATCGCAGCGTTGGAAAAGGGTCGGTGACATACGCCGACAAGCACTTGTATGCGCTGGGCGAGGACGGTATGGTGGGATTGATCGAGGCGACCCCGGACACCTACAGAGAGGTTTCGCGGTTCGAATATCAAAAAGGATCGCTACCGGGCTGGTCGCCCCTGGTAATATCCGACGGCAGGCTGTATCTAAGAGATCAGGACAACCTGACGTCGTATGACATTAAAAAATAGGAGATGAACATGAAGAAAGTTTTTGGATTATTGGCCCTGTCGGCCCTCCTGGTCCTTGGGCAAAAGAAACCGGAGGTCGGCGGAGGACACATTCCCGCCAAGGGCCCCGCGCCAGTGAAACATGCCCAGCCGGCGCCGAAGGAAGGCGCGCAGGCCCACTACAACGAAAAAGATGGTCACCCCAACGCGCCCCACGTGGACGCGAAAGGCGACAAATGGGTGGGGCACGATACCGGCAAGGCCGACCCTCGTTATCACATGGATCACCCCTGGGCGCACGGCCACTTCACCGGCGGCTTCGGTAAGGGCCACGTGTGGCGCCTGGCCGGAGGCGGCCCGTCCCGCTTCTGGTTCAACAACTTTTATTGGGACGTCTCCGCGGTCGATCTCGCTCTGGCCGCGGGCTGGCTATGGGATAGCGACCAGATCGTAATCTACGAAGACCCCGATCACGACGGCTGGTACCTCGCCTACAACGTGCGCCTGGGAACCTACGTGCACGTCGAGTATCTCGGGAATCAGTAACGATCGAAATGACGAACGAGGAAGTATTTCTGAAATTTTCGGGCGAGAAGCTGGCGCAGTTGTTCGGGCGCATCGAAACGTGCGTCGGCAGACTCACGCCGGAGCAGGTCTGGAGGCGGGCGGCGGATAACGATAACGCGGTCGGCAATCTGGCTCTGCACCTGGCGGGCAATGTGCGGCAGTGGATTCTATGCGGCGTGGGCGGACAGGAAGACCGGCGGGATCGCGATAGCGAGTTTGCCGCGCGGTCGGGCGAGGATGTTCTGTCGCGTTTGCGGCCGGTGGTTTCAGCGGCGGCCGCGCTGATCGTGGCGCTGCCGCCGGACACGCTGACGGAGACCAGAACGATTCAGAAGCACTACCACGTGACAGTGCTGGAGGCGATCTATCACGTCGTCGAACATTTTTCCATGCACACGGGACAGATCATTTTCGCTACGAAGCTGTTGACGGGTGAGGATCTGGAGTTTTACGGGTACTTGAAATCGGGGCGGGCGCGGGTGGAAGAAACGCCGTAAGAGAGCCGCGCCTTGAAAGGGCGGCTGCCGGCTGAATAGCCGGCCCCACACGCGGCTACTCGACGACGGCAACCGGGCGGATTGGCGAGCCGGTGCCGCCGCGGATTTTTAGCGGAAGGGCAACGAACAAGAACTCCTTCACGCCGGCGGCGGCCAAGGTTTCCAGGTTCAGGCATTCGATGATGTGGATGCCTTTTTCCACCAGAAGGTGGACGTGCACTTCCATGTGCGACGGGACGCTTTCGAATGCGACGGTATCGCTGCCGGCGGCGAAGATGCCGTGCTTGCTCAGCCACTGGGCACCGGGTTTTTTCGGGCCGGGACCGCGCACCACGACGCCGCTGCCCGCGGTGATGAAGCGGCGCGCGTCGTTCCAAAGATTGCCCCAGCCGGTGCGGATCAGGGCGATGCCGCCTTTCGGAGGCGTGACGCCGCAGGCTTCCAGATGCTCCGGCGTAACCACGAAATCGAACGGTAAAGCTTCGACGCCTTCGAGGCGCGCGATGTCGAACAGAACGGCGGGGCGGAAAATCGGCTCGACCGTATCGACGCCGTAGGGCGTGACGCCATCGCTGTAGGATTGCACCGGCGCGACGCCTCCGTGCAGTTTTCCATCGCACGAAAAATGAGAAAGTGCGTCGATGTGGGTGCCTACATGACCTCCCAGTGTGATCGTTTCGGCGGCCGAGCTTGCGCCGTTGGCCAGCACCATCTCGCCGTGCATTTTGGTGAGTGTGCGAGAAAATGGAGGATGGGTGGGGAAATGCGGCATGCCGGCGTAGAGAGGCTGCGCGAGGTCGTATACTTTGCCGATGTTCATGGATCTTTATTTTACGTGGAAAGTCTATATCCCCTCCATGACTGTCGGGGCTCGGTCACCAGGGGTCCGCGGCACGGGCATCGAGATGAGTCTCGACGCGGCACACGGGAGTGCTAACGCCACATGACTGCGACGCTCTGCCCTAGGACGACGCTTTTTTCACGCGCTTGCGCGGTCTGGGCGAGACCACGGCGGTCTTTCCGCTCCAGCGGCCGAGGCGGAATTCGCGGCCGTAGTGCGAGGTCAGGTTGCGAATCGCGACAGTGACCACGCCCGCGGCGTCGCACGAATACTGTTCCTCGATTTCCTGGTGCGAGGCGGGCCAGGAATGTTCGACGGGGACTTTGTCGAAGGAGCGGGCGTCGGCGAGCGCGGGGTCGAAGGGGAACAGGATTTCATCCCACACGGTGATGTCGCCCGAGGGCTGGGCATCCTCGGCGACGTGGCTCGCTTCGAGGTAGCGGAAATCGCCGACATTGTGCACCGGCTGATAGCGGCGGCGGACGGTGAGAGGAGGCTCGGCGGCGCCGGGCAATCGCGTGCCGCGCGGGAAAATCGGATCGAAAATCATGCGCCGGCCGGCGTCGCCTTCGCGCCACACGCCGAAATTGCGGGTGAACATTTCGCGAAGCGTGTAGCCGGAGGACGCGTCGGCTTGAATCGCCAGGCCGATGGCGGTCGCGGAGCGGGTGTATTCGCTGCGCTTCACTTTGCGGCCGAACTCTTCGCGAAGCACTCGGGAGACGAGAGGCAGTTCGCTGCCGCCTCCGGTGACATACAACGCTTCGATGTCGCTGCCTTCGGCAAGCTGCGCGGTGGCCTCGATCGATTCGGCAAGCAGAGGGCGGCAGCGCTCATAAAAATCGGCGACCGTGACGGTGGCCTGTCCCATGCCTTCTTCCACCACGTCGAGATCGACGACGATCTTGCGCGAGTTGGGATGCAGTGCTTCCTTCTGGCGACGGCATTCCTCATCGAGGCGAAAAACTTCGGCCAGGCTGAGCTTCGAAAGAGCTTCTTCTCCGATGGCCATTTCGGCTAGAACCAGATCGAAATCGTCGCCGCCCAAGTGCGGCATTCCTTCGGACGCGAGGACGGTGTGCGTGCCGGCGGCGATCTGGACGAGCGAGACGTCGCAAGTGCCCCCGCCCAGGTCGTAGACCAGAATTGTTCCGGTGGTTTTCTGGCGATGGCCGAATTCGATGGACGCGGCGGAGGGCTCGTTCAGCAGGCCGAGCACGGAAAAGCCGGCGCGGCGGAAGGCGTCGACGGTGAGAAATCGCTGGTTGCTGTTGGCGTTCGCGGGGACCCCGAGCACGATTTCCAGAACTTCCGATTCGCCGAAGCGGGCAAGAAGAGCCTGGCGCAGCGCGCCGACCATGCCGAGCATCAGTTCGGAGAGGGGAATCAGCATGCCGCCGAGATCGAGCTGCGTCTGCGGGCCGGCGTCCTCCAGATAGCGTTTGAGGGAGCGGACGATGGTCCAACCGGGCTCGCCTTGCATGGCGTAAGCATCCCAGCCGTAGCGGCGTTCCTCATCCTTAATAGCGATGAGCGGCGGGAACCAGTCAAAGACGCCGTCGTGCGTTTCAAAAGGGACCAGCGGATAATTGCCGCGGTCGGCGGCCGACACGACGATGCGAGTTGTCCCGAAGTCGATGCCGAGCTTCATGTTTTATGGTTAACACAAGTAGGGCGGCGCCATGCGCGGCGGGAAGTCCTTCCGCAAACACCTCACGTAGGGTGCTCCACGTGGCGGCGAGTGTCTTCGCGGAAATCGCGCCGAATCTTTTGGCGAACCGGTCCTTGTCGACCGCGCGTACCTGATCGAGCAAAATGAGACCCTTCTTGCCAGCATGCGCGATTCCGAGTGCGCAGGTGGTCGGGCATTTCGGGAAACGAAATGACAACACATGGGCACGTTTTCTTGATTTCGCTGCCGACGGCGGGGTCGATGCGGATCTGCCAGATTTCTCCGCGCTTCACCAAGCCAGATCCTTGTCAGCGTCGTTGCTGAATTCGCCCAGGATGTGCGCGCCGTCGCCTGCGGCGGCGATTTTCTTGGCCGCTTCGGCCCAGCCGATGCGGGAGGGGCGGGCCGGTGGACGCAAGACAAGTGCTCCGCCCTCGATGGTCATCTCGGCTTCGCCTTTCAGGCCGAGTTGGGGAAGGATCGGCTTGGGGATCACGACGCCTTGGGAGTTGCCGATACGCCGGATGCTGACGGGAATCGCTTTCATAGTTATAAGAATGTTATTCCACGAGAACGGTGTCCTTCAAGGCACTGCGCCCGCGACGGTCGCCCCGCGCCCCACGCGCGAATTTTGACCGATGCGGCGCTTCGGCGCTCGCCGCAATGGTACCGTGAAGGTCATGAGCCGGCTGTTATCGATAGGCATACTTGTCTCTGTGGCCGTCCGCGCCCAGAACGTCGATGATGCGGCTGAATTATTCCAAAAAGTACGAATCTTTGCGGAAACCACAAAAAATTGGCGGGCTGAGGTTGTCGAGACGTCACACGTGTCCGGTCGCGGCGTGAACCTGCAAGATGAAGTTCGGACCAAGCTCGCCGTGCAAATTCCGTTGAAAATGAGCCGACAAAACAGCGGCGGCGACCGAACGGTATTTGTTTGTGACGGGGTCGAGACATTCTACTCCGGTGACGGAAGCAGTTACTGCAAGGGCAGCGCCGCGGCGACACCCCAGTGCGATCTTCCGCTGAGCAAGTTCTATGAATTGGACAAAGATCCGGCCTCGATCGCAGCGGTTGGCCAAGATCACGTTCGGCTTTCGGGTGCGGACCGGCCCTGCGTGGTCGTCCGAGGCAGATGGAGGCAAGGACAAGTAAACACTGTTCGGACCATGTGCATCGATGTTGCTCGACCGTTGATCCTGCGAGACGTTCTAGAACGCGAGGACGAAAAGACCGGCATGCGACTGATCAGGACAATCACAATCAGCAACTTCGAAGCCAACCCCATTTTCTCGCCGGATGCCTTCCGGTTTTCCATTCCGCAGGGTGCTGTCGAAGCGAAACGTCCCCATTAAAGCCCAGGCGGCTCGAACGCGCATATCAAACCTGAACATGCCGCAAAACTGGACGTTTCCAGGCGCTTGGGCTACAATGTAGCTCAGGAGAAGGTGTTGCAAAATGCCCGACAATTCCGTCGTTCGCGCCCGCATCGATGAACGCACTAAGAGAGAAGCGGCGGCGGCGCTGAAGAAAATCGGTCTCACCGTCTCCGATGCATTCCGGCTGCTGCTGGTGCGCGTCGCAGCGGAAAAGGCCCTCCCGTTTGAGCCGCTCAATCCAAATGCCGAGACTGTAGCGGCGATGAAAGCCGCACGCCGGGGCGATCTGGTCAAGGCCGGTAAGCCCGACAAACTGCTTAGAAGTCTGAATGCGCGAGGTTAAATACACCACCCGTTTTCCGCGCGACTACAGGCGAGAAAAATCCGGCCGGCACGGCAAAGATCTGGACGCCCGGATGATGGAGGTCAACCTGCTTGCCGCCGATACGCCGCTGCCGCGCCGGAATTTCGATCACGCGCTTTCCGGCGAATGGAGCGATCATCGCGACTGCCATGTCAAACCGGATCTCGTTCTCATCTATCGCAAGACTGATGACGACAGCCTCGAACTCGTGCGCCTTGGCTCACATAGCGAGCTTGGGATGTGAAGCGCCGAACCTTGTCATACAATGGTCGTTCTATGCGTCTCCTGTTCTTGTTGCCGGTTTTGTGCGCCGGGCAGCATATTGCGAATCTGAACCAGATCACCCACGGGGGGCAGAACGCCGAGGCTTACTGGTCGCCTGACGGGAAGCGGCTCATTTTTCAGTCGACGCGCGATGGGCATGATTGCGATCAGCAGTACATTATGAATGCCGCCGACGGGTCGGGGTTGAAGATGGTTTCGACCGGCAAGGGCGTGACGACCTGCGGATACTTTGTCGACAACAAGACGATTGTGTACGCGTCCACGCATGAGGGCGGGGATGCTTGTCCGGCTCGACCGGATCGGAGCAAAGGGTATGTGTGGGCGGTGTATCCGACGTTCGACATTTATCTGGCCACCGATGCGGGGAACATTTTGAAGAAGCTGACGACGGCGCCGGGGTATGATGCCGAGGGGACGATTAACTGGAAGACGAAGAAGATTATCTACACGTCTTTGGAGTCGGGCGATCTGGATTTGTGGACCATGAATTTCGACGGGGCGCACAAGAAGCGGATTACGACTTCGGAAGGCTACGACGGCGGGGCGGTGTTTTCGCGCGATGGGAAGAAGATCGTCTGGCGGGCGCATCATCCGGATACGCCGGAAAAGTCGGCAAAGGCGAAGGAGCTGTTGAAGGAGAATCTCACCGCGCCGATGAAGATGGAGTTGTTTGTCGCCAATGCCGACGGGTCGGAGACGAAGCAGATTACCAATTTCGGGTGCGCCAGTTTCGCGCCCACGTTTACGCCCAACGGGAAGAAGATTCTGTTCAGCTCGAACAAGCACAAGTGCGATTCGAGCGATTTTGAGTTGTACCTTATTAATGTGGACGGGTCCGGGTTGGAGCAGGTGACCGATTACAAGGTCTTTACTTCGTTCCCGGAGTTTTCTCCCGATGGGTCGAAGCTGGTATTCGTGTCCAGCTATAAGTCCACGAGCCGTTACGAGTTCAACATCTTTACAGCGGATTGGAAACCATGAAGACTTTTCTAGCTTTTTTCGTGTGCGCGATGACGTTTGCCCAGGCTCCTCCGGCGCCGAAGAAGAAAAAGCTGTTGGCGATCGGGGCGGTGGCGGGATTTCAGCACGATTCGGTGTCGAACGGACTCGCCACAATGTGGAAGATCGGTCACGACACGGGGCTGTGGGACACCTACATTCGCACCGACACGCAGCTCATCACGAAAAAGAAGATCCCTGCCGGGAATGCGAAGAATCTCGACTATTTCGACGCGATTTATTTGTACACCACCGGCGAGTTGCCGCTGGACGACGAACAGAAGGCGGCGCTGCTGTCGTTTGTCCATGACGACGGGAAGGGGATTATCGGCGGGCATTCGGCCATCGACACGTTTTACAAGTGGCCGGAGTATGGCGAGATGATGGGCGCGTATTTCGACAACCATCCGTGGGGGCAGTTCATGGCGCCGATTATCGTCGAGGATCCGGAATTTCCGGCGATGAGGGCGTTTCCGAAAACGTTCCTGATGATGGACGAGATTTATCAGCCGAGCAAGGAATTTTCGCGCGAGAAGGTGCGGGTGCTGGCGCGGCTTGACGAGACGAAGATCGACCTGGCGCATCAGGGCGTGAAGCGGACGGATAAAGATTTCGCCGTCGCGTGGGTGAAGACTTACGGGAGCGGGCGGGTGTTTTATTCGACGTTCGGGCATCGGGAAGAAGTTTACGACCGGCCAGACATTCAGGCGATGTACCGCGAGGCGACGAAGTGGGTCATGAAACTTGTCGATGGCGACGCGACGCCGAGGGCTCGGCCGCAATGAAGTATTTGTTGCTGCTGGGCGCGGTGCTGGCTCACGGGAAGGTGATGGATTCGGGGGCGGGCGGATTTACCATTCAGCACATCGTCCAGATTAAGGCTGCGCCGGAGGAGGTTTACCGGAAGCTGGTGGGGAATGTCGGCGACTGGTGGAACCCGGCGCATACTTTTTCGCAGGATGCGCACAACTTGAGAATCGAGGACCGGCCGGGCGGGTGTTTTTGCGAGAAGATGCCGAACAACGGGTTTGTGCGCCATCTGGAAGTGATCCTGGCGATGCCGGGGCAGAGGCTGGTTCTGAGCGGCGCATTGGGGCCGCTGCAAAATCTGGCCGCGACCGGGAGTATGCTGATCCAGTTTAAGCCGGAGGGTGGAGGCACTAAGCTGGAAGTGACTTACAGGGTCACGGGGTATTTGCCTCCGCCGGGGATGGACGCCTGGTCTTTGCTGGTGGATATGATGCTGGGGGAGCAGTTCACGCGGTTCAAGGGTTACGTGGAAACAGGGAGTCCAGCGGCAAAATGACGTTGCCCGCACCCGTCCCGGAGATCCCCGCGTCGAGCGTCGACACAGCCGTCGCCTACTATGTGAACACGCTGGGCTTCACATTCGGCTGGGGGGACGAGGCGGGTGGCATTGCCGGCATCTTCCGGGGGAAGTGCAGATTGTTCATCACGAATCAATCCTTCCGGGAGTCCTACGGCAACACCGGTCCGATCCTGTTCTGGCTGAATCTGGAAAGCAAGGCCGAGGTGGACGAGCTCTACGCGGAGTGGAAGGCGGCGCAGGCGAAGATTGTTTCCGAGCCCGAGGACAAGCCGTGGAAGCTGCGCGAGTTTATGGCCACCGACCTGGATGGCAACCTGATTCGCGTCTTCTACGATTTCCATTGGGATGAGTAGTCAGCCTAAAGCAGGCGGTCGAGAAGAAGAGTCTTGAAGGCGGGGATTCGTTCGAAGCTCGCGTCGTTGGTGACGAATAAGGTTGCGCCGCTGAGGATGGCGGTCGCGGCTTGGATGTCATCTGGTGTTTCCAGTTTGTATTTGGCACGAAGGCGGGCGGCGAGGTCGGCGGTTTCGAGGTCGGGAACAAGCCATTCAAGATTCGGATAGGACAAGAGAAGATCGTACGCGTTGCGCACGTCTTCCTCGGCCGCGGTTCGGTAGGGTTTGACCAGAATTTCGGTCACCGTGAGTGTCGAGGTGACGGCCGCGTGGCCGGGTTGCGCGATCCACTCTAGCACTTCATCTGCTAGATCCGCATACGTGGGATGATTTTCGAGGGAGTAGATGAAAATGTTCGTGTCGAGCGCAATGCGGGTATGGCGGGTTAGGAACGTTTTGACTCGGCTCGTTTCCAGCTTGCGCGCTCCTTTTTCAAATAATCCGGGCCGTACAGGCCCGTGAACAAGCCCCGGATCGCCAGATGATATTTCGCGGGTCGCTTCATCACGGTGACTGCGCCGTTGTGCGCGGTGAGCAGTAGTTTGTCGCCGGGCTTGATGCCCAGGGCTTCGCGAGCTTCTTTCGGGATCACGATTTGGTTTTTCGAAGAAAGAGTTACTTCCGCCATGCTTTACATTATAGCGAAAGGTAAAGCGGTCACCCGACTTGGACGAGGCCGGTTTCCATGCGCTTCAACTGACCGCAAGCGGCGAAAACGTCGAGGCCTCTTGGCTTTCTGACGAAGCAGGGCATGGCGCGGCGGACGATGGATTGAAACGAATCGACTCGTTCTTTGAGAGGTGTCGAAAAGGGGATGCCGGGGCCGGGGTTGAGCGCGATCAGATTCACTTTGGCGTTGAGGTTGGCCAGCAACTTTACTACACGGCGGGCGTCGGCGTCGGTGTCGTTGACATCTTTCAGCAGGACGTACTCGAAGGTCAGTTTTTCCCATGGGCGCAGCGGATACTTGTGGCAGGCGGCAATCAGGTCGGCCAGATGATATTTTTTCGTGATCGGCATCAACTCGCGGCGCTGCTCTTCGGTCGAGGCGTTAAGCGAGATGGCCAGCTTCGGGCGAATTTCTTCGCGGGCCAGTTCTTCGATCTTAGGGATGATGCCGGATGTTGAGAGAGTAACGCGCTTGGGCGAGAGAGCCATGCCCTCGGGGTCCATCATGAGGCGGGTTGCCTTAATGACGTTGGCGAGGTTGAGCAGCGGCTCGCCCTGGCCCATCATGACGATGTTGATGCGGTCGGCATTTGCATCGAGCGCGTTATCGCCGGCGACCGTTAGAACCTGGCCCGCGATCTCGCCCGCGGTGAGGTGACGTTCCAGGCCTAGCAGCGCGGTCAGACAGAATTTACAGTCGACGGGGCAGCCGACTTGGCTGGAGATGCAGATGGTCGAGCGGTCGCCTTCGGGCATCCGTACGGTCTCGACGGTTTTGCCGTCGGCGAGGCGCAGAAGGTAGCGGCGGGTGCCGTCGGTGGAGTCGTAGCGGCGGTCTATCTGGGGCAACCCCAAAGGCAAATCGGACTGGAGTCTGGCTCTTAAAGCCTTGGGAAGATTGGAAATATCGGAGGGGTCGGTGATGCGGCGGCGATACACCGCTTCATAGATCTGGCGCGAGCGAAACGGCGGCTCGGTGGGACCCAAAGCTTGTTGGATGTCAGTAAGTTCCATCCCTACAATGCTTTGCGGCATGTCCTCATTTTAGCATGGTAAACTGGGATTTACATGGCCACGCATAAGATCCGAGATATCGAACGCGCCGTCCTGCCTAACGGCGTGCGCGTGGTTACTGAGCAGATGGCTCACGTGCGCAGTGTGACGGTGGGCATCTGGATCGGCACGGGGTCGCGCGAAGAGACCGAGGAGCAGAGCGGGCTCACGCACTTTATCGAGCACATGGTGTTCAAGGGGACCAAGAACCGGTCGGCCGAACAGATCGCGCGGTCGGTGGATTCGATCGGCGGCGGGCTGGACGCGTTCACATCGAAGGAACTGGTCAGTTACAACGTTAAGGTGCTGGACGAGCATCTGCCGGAAGCGTTCGACGTGGTGACGGACCTGGTGCGGAATCCTCTGTTCGATCGGGAGGACATCGAGAAAGAAAAGGGCGTCATTCTCGAAGAGCTGAAGATGGAGGTCGACAATCCGGAGTACCTGATCCATGAAATTTTTTCGAGCAATTTCTGGAAGGGGCATGCGCTGGGGCGGCCGATTCTAGGCACTAAGCAGACCATTCGCGCCTTCGATCGGGAAAAGGTTGAAAAATATTATAAGCAGTTTTACGGGCCGTCGAATATTCTGATCACGGCGGCGGGGAACTTGAGCCACCGAAAGCTGGTGAAGCTGGCGGAAGAAAAATTCGCCGATCTGAAGCCGCGCAAGACGCGGTCTTTGGAAATTCCTCCGCAGGCGCATGCGCCGCTGGTGTTTCGCAATAAAAATTCGCTGGAGCAGGTTCATTTGTACGTGGGCGTGCCGTCGATTTCGATGCCGCATGAGAAGCGATTCGCGTGCTACATCCTGAACGCGATTCTGGGTGGAGGGATGAGCTCGCGTCTGTTCCAGAATATTCGAGAGAAGCAAGGGCTGGCTTACACCGTGTATTCGGAGCTGACCATGTATCGCGATGCCGGATGCATGCTGGTTTACGCCGGGACTTCGCAGAAGACGGCTGGGAAAGTCATCGAGTCCGTGGTGCACGAGTTGGGCGAGATCGCCGCGCATAAAGTGACGGCGGAGGAGTTGCGGAGGGCGAAGGATCATCTGAAGGGGTCCTATGTGCTGGGCCTGGAATCCACGTCGAGCCGCATGGGCAACCTGGCGCGCCAGGAATTGTACTTCAAGCGGTTCTTCTCCTTGGGCGAGATGCTGGAACTGATCGAGAAAGTCACCGCCGACGAAGTGCTCGGGCTGGCGCAGCAGTTTTTCGATCCCAAGCACATGGCGATCGCGATGCTGGGAAGGCTTGAGGGGTTCAAGGTCCGGCGGCAGGATCTTATGCGGTCGATATGAAGGTTCCCGGAAGAGCCGCCTTAAAGGCGGCTGCAGGCTCGATAGCCCGCCCTACATGGCTGCTGTTGCTTTGCGCGAGCTGTGCGTTTGGGCTCGACATTACCAAGCTGAAGCCTGCCGGCTACGTCAACGATTTCGGGCATGCGATGGACGCGGCTTCTCAGCAAAGGTTAGAAGCCTACTGCGGGGTTTTAGAGCGGACCACCGGCGTGCAGATGGCGGTCGTCACCGTCGATACGCTCGATGGCGATGACGTCGCCGACGTGGCGAGTAAGCTTTATCACCAGTGGGGGATCGGTAAGAAGGGGAAGGACGAAGGCGTCCTGATTCTGTTCGCGATCAAGGATAAAAAGGATCGCGCGGAAATCGGCTACGGTCTGGAAGCGACGATCACGGATGCGGACGCGGGCGCGATTATGCGCGGGCTGCGTCCCATTTTGCGGCAGGGCACGTACGGTCCAGCGGCGCTGGCGGCGGCGCAGCATTTCGGCGGGATGATCGCCAATGCGAAGGGCGTCACGCTGCCGGTCGACCCGCGGGTTCGCACCAGAACGACTGTAAGCCGCGGCCGGTCGATTCCGTGGCCGCTGATCATCATTGGGATTTTTTTCCTGCTCTCGCTGTTCGGACGCGGCGGTGGAGGAGGATTCACGGGTTTCCTTACCGGCATGTTCCTCGGTAACATGATGGGACGCGGCGGCGGAGGGGGCTGGGGCGGAGGCGGATTTGGAGGCTCCAGTGGAGGCGGTGGCGGCGGAGGATTCGGGGGCTTCGGTGGAGGAGACTCCGGCGGCGGCGGGTCCTCAAGCGACTGGTAACCATTTTATGGACGAATTAAAAGAACTGGCCACGAAGCTCGAACACGCGTTTCAGGACCGGCTGGTGTCGGTGATCCTTTATGGATCGGGCGCGTCGTCCGACCACGGGAAGTTCGACAGTCTCAACGTGCTGTGCGTGCTGAAACAGATCGGGCCGCGCGAGCTGGGCGAAAGCGAGCCGATTTTCCGCTGGTGGCGCGAGCACAAACATCCTTCGCCTCTGCTGATGAGCGAAGAAGAAGTGCACAACTCGGCCGATTGTTTCCCCATCGAATTTCACGATATGAAGGACCGTCGCAAGATGCTGTACGGTCCGGACGTGATTGCCGACGTGCATGTCGATTCGAAATATTATCGGGCGCAGGTGGAGTATGAACTGCGGTCGAAGCTGTTTCGATTGAGGCAGCAGGCGGCAGCCGTATTGTCGGATCCGGAAAAATTGTTCACGCTGTGCGTGGATTCGGTGTCGACGTTCTGCATGCTGGCGCGTCACGCGCTGGTGGTGGCCGGAGTGCATGCGAAATCCGAGCGGCGCGCGGTGGTTCATCAATTGGGCGCGACATTGAACATGGACGTGAAGCCGTTCGATATTTTACTGGACGTGCGGGAAGACAAATCGGGCGTGGATCCGGGCGATCCGGGCGAATTATTTGCGCAGTACCTGGAGTGTATCCGTAGATTAGTTGAGTACGTGGACGGGCTGGAAACAAAAACGGTGGAACACGGGGGACACAATACATGAAATTAGGATTGATCGCATTGATTATCGTCGGCCTGCTGGTGATCGTGGGGCTGGTGCTGGGCGGGAGTTTGATGGGGTCGCGCAACGAACTGGTGCAGGAGCGAGAGGCCATCAAGGGAGCATCGTCGCAGATCGACAACGTGCTGCAACGGCGCAACGATTTGATTCCGAACCTGGTGGAAACGGTGAAAGGGTTCGCGAAGCAGGAACTGGCGGTGACCGATTCGGTGACCAAGGCTCGCGCGGCCATGATGGGCGCGCAGACGCAGCAGGAAAAGGTGAACGCCGACGCGCAGCTGACCGGCGCGCTGAGCCGGCTGATGGTGGTGGTGGAAAATTATCCCAACATCAAGTCCAATGAAAATTTCCTGCGCCTGCAGGATGAACTTTCGGGCACGGAAAATCGCATCGCCGTGGAGCGGCGCAAGTATAACGAGACGGTACAGAAGTACAACACCGATATCGAGCTGTTTCCGAAAAATATCGCTGCGTCGATCTGGAAATTCCAGCGCGACGATGCGTATTTCAAGGCGGACGCGGCGGCGAAGGAAGTTCCGAAGGTGAAGTTCTAAGAATCCCCGCCCTTACGGGACGGGGTTGTAGCCCCTGAGAAAGGGGATGACGAAACATCCAAAAAAATGCCAGCACCGACATTTCAAAACTATATCGACGGCCAGTGGGTCGCTGGGCCGACGTTTGAGAATCGCAATCCGGCGGATACTTCCGATCTGGTGGGCGAGTTCGTCTCGGGCTCGCCGCAGGACATGGCCGATGCTGTCGACGCGGCTTCGAAGGCGCTGCCCGCGTGGAGCGCGATGCCTGCGCCGGCGCGCGGGGCGCTGCTTTATCGCGTGGCGGACGGACTGGAGCGGAAGTTCGACCAGCTGGGCGAAGAAATGACGCGCGAGGAAGGGAAAACTCTCCCCGAGGCCAAGGGCGAAGTGCGGCGGGCGATCAATATTTTTCGGTATTTTGCGGGGGAAGGCTCGCGGATGCCGGGGCCGGTGGTAGCGTCCGAGCGCGACCGCGTCCACATGTGGGCGCAGCGGAAACCGGTGGGCGTTTTCGGGTTGGTGACGCCGTGGAATTTTCCGATTGCGATTCCGGCATGGAAGATGGCTCCGGCGCTGATCTGCGGGAACACGATTGTCGTCAAGCCGACGTCGGTTTCGCCGCTTTCGGCGTGGCGCATTGTCGAGGCTTGTCGCGAGGCGGGGATTCCGAAGGGCGTCGTGAATTTCGTCGCTGGATCGGGTGGGACGCTCGGAAAGTCGCTGATCAACGCTCCAGCGCTGAAGGCTGTTTCGTTCACAGGATCGTGCGGAGTCGGCGAATGGCTGCACGCGGAAGCGTCGAAGAGGCGGCTGCGGATTCAGCTGGAGATGGGCGGAAAGAATCCGACCATCGTGCTGGCGGACGCGAATTTCGAGCAGGCGGTGGAGAATACGGTCAACGCGGCGTTTTTTTCGACCGGCCAGAAATGTACGGCTACCAGCCGCGTGATTGTCGAGGATGCGATTTACGAACGGTTCCTGGCGGCGCTGGTGGAGCGGACGAAGAAGCTGAAGGTCGGCAACGGGCTGGAGGCGGGCATCGACATCGGGCCTGCCGTCGATGAAGGGCAGCTTGAGACGGACCTGAAGTACATCGAGATCGGACGCAAGGAAGCGGGCGAGCCTCTGTGCGGTGGGCATCGGCTGACGGGCGGCGATTACGATAAGGGATTTTTTGTTGCTCCGACGATTTTCGCGGGGGTTACGGAGAAGATGACCATCGCGCAGGAAGAGATTTTTGGGCCGGTGCTGGCGGTGATGCGCGCGAAGGATTTTGAAGATGGGATGCGGATTGCGAATGAGATTCCGTTTGGGCTGTCGTCGTCGATTCAGACTTCGAACATTTCGCGAGTGTTTGAATTTGTGCAGCGCGCCGAAGCGGGGCTGCTGACGGTGAATCTGCCGAGCGCGGGGGTCGAGTATCAGCTGCCGTTCGGCGGGTCGAAGGATTCCAGTTTCGGACCGAAGGAACAAGGCCCGGCGGCGATGGATTTTTATAGCGACTGGAAGACGATTTACTTAAAATACTAATGCAACTTGGACAAATTAAGTGGAACGGCGTTACCACCGCCGCGATTTTCAATGGCAGTGCGGCCCGGCCGATTCCCGATCACACGTTCCTGGACCTGACTGTCCGCGCGGAAAAAGAGGGTAAGGCGCTGCCGGAACTCGCCGGCGATCTCGCCACGCGACAGGCCGTGCTGGCCGAGCCTCTGCTTCCTTTGCAGGCGCGCGAAGTGTGGGGCTGCGGATGCACGTACGAAACCAGCGCATCGTTTCGCGACGCGGAGCACGGCACGCGCGAAGGGTTTTATGCGCACGTGTATAAGAGTCCGCGGCCGGAGATTTTTTTTAAGGGTACGGCGCGGGTGTGCGTGGGGCCGGGGCAGGCGATTGGGATTCGGGGCGATTCTAAGTTCACCGCGCCGGAGCCCGAACTGGCGCTGGTGCTGGGGGCGAAGGGGAAGATTCTCGGCTATACGCTGGCCAACGACGTTTCGGCATGGGATATTGAGCGGGAGAATCCTCTCTATCTGCCGCAATCGAAGACGTATACGGCGTGCTGCGCGCTGGGGCCGGTGATCGTGACCGTGGATGAGATCGCCGATGCACGGGCGCTGGAGATGAGGTGCACTATCCGGCGCGGGGGCAACGAGATTTTTTCGGGGGCGACGTCGATTTCGCGGCTGGGGCGGAGTTTCGAGACGCTGGTCGAGTATTTGTTGCGGTCGAACCCGGTGCCTGCGGGGTCGGTGGTGTTGACGGGGACGGGGATTATCGTCAAAGAAGACGCGGCGCTTCAGGCGGGGGATGTGGTGACGATTCGGGTGGCGGAGATCGGGGAGTTGTCGAATCCTTGCGCGGTGGTGTAGCGCGGGCGGGCATCGAGACGAGTCTCGACGCGGCACGCAGGAGTGCGTGCGCCACGTTACTTCAGTTCAATTGTGAGAGAATCGCCGCGATTTGTGGACACCGTCTCGGTATGAATGGCTTCGTTGCCGTCCATGACGATCAATACGTAGGTGCCGTACTCGAGTCCTGCTATGAGAAAGTCTCCATTCTCTTTGACCCGAGATTCTGCCCCGCCAGTGCCCAAGGAGGGCACAGCTTTTACCCAGAGGTCAGCACTTCGTTTCACAACGCCTTTTAGCTTCCCGCGGATGCTTGGCGGGTAACCACATCCAAATCCGATTGACAGCTCGGTTCTGACAGTGAGGATAGGTTGGTACAAATTTATCTCACGACGGAGCAATCTGAATCCCGGAACCTCAACCCGCAATTCGTACGTGCCATAGGGAATCGGTCGCGTCGTGTCGACACTCAGCCGGGTTCCAACCTCGATCAGTTCGACCCTGGGATTGCGCAAGGTCGCGCCGGTAGCGTCCTTCGCGATAACCTCAAGTCGCCCAGACTCGGGCTTGCCTACCTGCACGCAAGTGTCACCGTAAACCAAGGCGATCGCGAAAAATAGCCACTTCATAGCGCCTCCTCCTCAGTGTCTTCCAGCAACTCCGCCTGCTCGGCGAATCGCTTTAGGACTTTCACTGAATTGCCGGTGCTGAAGCCCGACATCCGCAATTTTCTATACACCGACGCCAGGTGTTTTTGCTCTTTTAGCAGAGCGCCCAGGTCCTTGCCGCGGTATTTTCTGGCTAGAAATTTTTCGATCATGGCGACTTCGTCGGTTTCTTTATAAGCGGCCTCGGCGGCTTGCTTCGCGATTGCTGGCGCGACTCGGCGGGACATGAGATCGCGGAGCACCTTCGTTTTTCCAAAGCCTCCGTCGTCGCGGCGCCAGGTGGCGTAGGATTCGGCGAAACGCTGGTCGTTCAAATAGCCTCCTACTTTTAGACTGGTGAGCACTCGATCGACGTCAGCCGGATCGGCGGCGCGGCGCTTTAACTTTTCGCGCAATTCGGAAACGGTGAGGGCGCGCGCGGAAAGAGCCTGCGCGGCGAACATCATCAGACCATTTTGGTCGAGCGGTTTAGCCATTTGGTATGCTGTGATTGATTATAGGAAAGGAGTGACGCAACATGGAGGATGATAACAAGCTGTCTTATTTTTGCCTGGGATTGGGCCTGGGAGTTGCCGTGGGCATTCTGTTTGCCCCGAAATCCGGCGCGGAGACGCGCGAATTTCTTCGGGCGAAAGCCGAAGAAGGTACCGATTACGTGAAGCAGCAGGCGGACAAGGCGAAGGAGACCGCTGCTGAGGCGCTGGAACGCAGCAAGCAGACCATTCAGAAGCAGAAGGACAATCTGGCCGCCGCGGTTGAGGCCGGCAAGCAAGCCTACCGGGAGGCCACGAGCGCTCCGGGAGATTAATGGAAAACCAATTGATCATCATTATGGCGGTCTTCACCGGCATTGCCGCGATCGCGTTGTGCATTCAGGCGGGCATGCTGTTCGGCATCTATAAATCGGCGCGCGCCTCGGAAGAGCATCTAAAGCGGGTGATTCCGAAGGTGGAATCGATGCTGCCGAAGGTGGAATCGCTGGTCGAAAGCTCCACCGCCGCGGTCGATATGAGCCGCAAGCAGATCCACGAAATCACGGTGAAGGCCAGCGACATTCTGGATGTGACGCGCATGCAGCTGGCGCGGATCGACGGAGTGCTGGAAGACGCGTCGGCCAGGGCGCACAACCAGCTGGCGCATGCCGAAATGGTGATCGATGAGACGATGTCGCGGGCGCAGGAAACGGTCGCGACGGTGCAGAGCGGCATCATGGTGCCTCTGCGGGAGATTCAAGGGGTCGCGGCCGGCGTGCGGACCGCGATTTTTTATCTGATGCGAGGCGGAAGGCCGACGCCGGAGCAGGCTACGGCCGACGAAGAGATGTTCATTTAGTACTCCCGGTCCGCATGCTTACGCATGGCGGTTCAAGGTGCGTAGTCCCTGGCCGATAAGCAGGCAGGGACCAATGCGCACCGATTTACTACGAACGCTGGCCACCAATTTCGGGTCGAATAGCGCGCTTGCCGCGAAGGCGATCCGGGAGATGTACGCCAGGGATCCCGCCGGCTTTCCTCCCGCCGTGGAGGAAGTGTTGCGCAACGGCGCCGACCTGCCGGGGGCATCCTACCTGATGGCGATTCTGGTGGCCGAGACGGACTGGCTCAAGACCGTCTGCAATCCCGAAAAATATTCGCTGGCCCAGTCGCTCGACCTGATCCGGCGGGCTCGCAAACTGGATGCGGCGACCGAAGTAAAGCTGGCCAGGATGCTGGCTGGGCTCAAATTCTCGACGGAGGAAGAGGCGCGGTTCGCGGCGCGTGTGCTGGAGGTTCTAGAGCGCAGCCCCGATCCGACGACCGCGCTTCCGGCGCTGCGGCAGTTGGCGCAGGGCAACAATACTCGCGTGCGCAGCAAGGCGGCGCTGCTGATTGGCAGAATCACGCGCAATCCGCAGTGGGCGGAGCAGAGCGCTACGGAGAACGATCCGCGGGTCGGCGCCAACGCGGTGGAATCACTATGGGGGATGAACACGCCGGCCGCTCGCGAGGCGTTTTTCCGCGCGGCCCTGAACGAACATCACCGCATCGCGGCCAATGGAATCGTCGGGTTATACCTGATGGGCGACGAGTGCAGCATACCGTTTTTGTTTCATCTAAGCGATTCGAAAAAACCGCTGGCGAGGGCCGCGGCAGCATGGGCCATGGGTCACCTGGAGGACCCGCGTTTCGTGCCCAGGCTGGCGCGGCTAATGGAGGATTTTTGCCCAATCACACGCAAGGGAGCCTTTCGCGCGATGGCGCGCGTCCGCCAGCGTATGACGCAGATGCGCGCTGCCGGAGCCTTCACCGTCCAGCTCCGCGATGTGGAGTGCCGCGCGAAGGTCCACCGGATTCGTTTTCTGGTCACGAAAGAAGCGCAGATGGTCACGGGGCTGGATGCGCGGCAAATTGTGGTTTGGAACGGCCCGGATCTGGTGGAGGAATTTTCCGCCTCGCTGCACAAGGGCGCGGCTTCTTATTACCAGATCGCGTATGAAGGTCCGCCTTCGCCTACGCACCTGGTCAAAGTGCAGGTATACGCGGCGTCGGGGGTTGGCGAGGATACGGGATTTGAGATGGCGTTCGATTAGCGGCTAAGTTATCACGCTGGAACGGAGGATGGAGGGAGGCCGAATCTTTGAAGCACGACGAATGCCCAGAGCGCATTCGGCTATCGGATGAATACTGCCGGGTGATCACGGAACACAGCGAAACCCGGACGATTGGGCGGCCGCCGAAGCGGCCAGGGCGCTATCTCAAACGGCGTGCAGGCCGACGTGTGCGAACTGATCTCGCCCGCGCACCGGAGATTTGCGTATCGCGCGAAGGCGAACTTCGCGCCGGGGTTTCATTTGGGGATCTTAAGGGAAGTGGAGTAGGACCGAAACGTGGACATTGCGTTAATCCTAGCGTTCCAGCCCCATGCGTCAGCTTGGGGCTCGTGCGGTCGCGGAAATAACCCCAAGCTGACGCATGGGGCTGAAGACGGTTTTCATCGCGATCGGTGCGGTGATGGGTGCGTCCCGGGGCCTGCGACACATTACATGTACTTCTTGGCGAACCCTATGTACTGCGCCCAGTCGTAGGGCGTGATGTCATGCTTGCCGGGCCGGATGTGGAAGCCGATGCGGCTCATTACGGGCTGGCTTAGCTCGGGCATTTGCGAGACGGCGAGGCCGTCGGTACCCAGCAGTTTGTAGACCGGCGTGGCGGCGATGGCCGCGAGCAGCTGGCCTCGCGGGTCCGATCCAAGGTCTTCCTTCGCCACAGCGACGTACAACGGACGCGGCGCGGCTAGCGCGAGCAGTTCGTGCTGGTCCACCGGCAGCGCGTCTTCCTTGTCGGAGAACGTCGCGTAATTTTCGCAGAACCACCACGGGAAATGCGTCCACACGTCCTTGGCCGATTCCCCGAATCTGCGCCGGGCGAGGGTCGCGCCGCCGGCGCCGGAGCAGTTGGAAATCACCATGGCGAAGCGGGTGTCGCGCGCGCCGGCCCAGAGCGCGGTCTTGCCCATGCGCGAATGACCCATGACGGCGACCCGATGCTGGGCGATGTCCGGATCGGCCTGGAAATAATCCATGGCGCGGCTCAGGCCCCAAGCCCAGGCGCTGAGGGCTCCCCACTCGCCTGGATCGCGACGGGTCTGGCCGGGGCGGTAGAACAGGGGCTCGATGCCTTGTTCGAAGCCTTCGTTGAAATCGGGAGACATGTCGCCGGCGTAGAAGGTCGCGAGGCCGAAGCCTCCGTCGATGATCTGTTCGACGGGCCACTGGCTGGCCTGCATGCCGCGACTGGCTTCGGTCGCGACCGACGTGTTGTAGACCCATTTCGTGGTGATCGGGATGTCGGGATCGTTCACGACGGTGTGATTGCCCCGGAAGTTCACGCCCACGAACAAAGGGGCTGGACGGTTTTTCGGGAGATAGATCAAAAGGTCCAGCGTTCGTCCCTGGCGGAAGCGGAGGGTCACCATTTTGCGCATGGCCTTGCCGTGAACGGCGTCGATGTCTACTTTGGCCGGGTCGATGGTGACATCGGGAGTGGCGGTGGGAATCGCGCCGTAGACGTTTTCTTCGAACAGGCGCAGCAGTTCGGTGCGGCGGCGCTGCCAATCACGGCGGGATTTGACCTTGCGGCCGTCATTGAAGCGCAGCGGATCGGGCAGGGTGTAGGGCCGGACTTTGGATTCGTCGTACGGGCGGTCCTGCGAAAAGGCCAAAGGCGCGAGGCTGGCGAGGAATGTTCGCCGGTTCATACGCTGAGATTCTTCGCCAGGAACGGCAGCCCGCGGCGGCCCCAGAAGGAATGTGGACCGTCGAAGGTCTCTTGTTCCGCGGCGCCTCCGGCACCGAACACCTCGTACATTTTTTTCAGACGCTCGAAGCTGGCACGGCTGGCCGCGATGGGGAAAATCTTGTCCTTTTCGCCGGATTCGATAAAGACCGGGCGGGGCGCGATGAGCCCGGCGACGTCGTACATTTCGGCCCAGTGCAGGATGCCGGGCACGTAGTTGTCGACGCAGTGCGGAACGCTCATGATGGAATCTCGAAAGGTGTTCAGATAGCCGCTGATCATGGCGACCTTGATGCGCGGCTCGAGCGCGGCGGAGAAGGTGGTGCAGGTGCCTCCGCCGGAAATTCCCATGCAGCCGACTCTCTTCGAATCAAGTTCCTTGCGTGTCTCGATCCAGTCGATGGTACGCATCACGTCGTAGACGCGCCAGCCGATCATGGTCTGGCCGAGCAGGAGGGCCGCGCCGGCCGACGGCTCGCAGGCGGATTTGTCGAGACCCTTGGACTTGTTGTTGGGATCGCGGCGGCAACCGAAGCCCATCGGCTCAATCGCGACGGCGGCCATGCCGTGCTCGACGGCCTGGATGGCGAAATCGTGCTGATACCCGTCCTTGTTGGTGCGGTCCTGGCCTTTGGCGTCGATGCCGACGATGTCGTCGACACCGCGGCCGTGGCCGGGGACGCAGATCATGGTGGCGAATGGCGCTTTTTGAGTTTTGGGGGCGAGCAGGTAGCCGACAACGGCGGTGTCGGGCCGGCTGTGGAACATGAATTTTTCGCGGACGTAGCCGGGGAATTCGCGGGTTTCGATGGTTTGGGGTTCGAGAGCGCCGCGGGTGGCAGGAAAACCGCCCAGGAGCTCGACGAGTTTGGCACGCAGGTCGCGCTGCCATTTTTCGGCTTCCGGGCGCGTGTTTGCGCGGAAGGCGAGGCGCTGGGGCACGGCGGAGGCGAGTTTGTGAGTGTAGAGCACGGGATCGAGTTCCACATTTTGCGGGGCGGCCGATTGGGCGGGCAGCGGTGTGGTGGACGTTTGCATGAGGATGGCGAGTTTTCCCAGGTCGCGTCTTGTCATATTGGAGATCGTACCTCACGCGGGATCGATTCATGTTTTGTGAACGGAGAATCACAACTATTCCGTTGCATTGAACGAAAGATACGCCTATACTCGACCAGATTCCGTTGTAGGGGCTGAGCGTGCGTTTTTGAACCGGAGACATTTCGTGATCGGCGCCTCTTTGAGCGCGCTACAGTGCACACGTGTGTTGGGCGCGAACGACCGCATCGGGGTGGCCGTGGTGGGCTGCGGGATGCGCGGGTTGTTGGGTGAAGTTTTGCAATTTTCGAAAGAGAGCAATATTTCCGTTGCGGGCGTCTGCGACCTGTGGAAGCAGCAGCGGGAAACGGCTGCGGAAAAAGTGAAGCAAACCGGCGTGGAGAGCCCGAAATTGTTCGCGCACTTCGACGCAGCGTTGGCGGATCGAACGGTGGACGCGGTGCTGATTTCGACCCCCGATCACCAACACTGCGCGCAGCTCTCCCAGGCGATTCACGCAAAAAAAGACGTGTATGTGGAGAAGCCCCTGGCGATGAATATGAAGGAGCTACTCTCGGCCGTCGACACGGTGCGGAAGAGCGACCGGATCGTTCAATGCGGGACGCAGGTCAGGAGTTGGGCGTCGACGGCTGCGGGGCGAGCCTTCGTGAGTTCGGGCGGACTGGGAGACATTTTCAAGATCGAGCAGTCGCGCAACAGCCTGCGTCCTTACTGGGACGGCGGGGCGGCACGCAAGGTGGCCGAGACGGACACCGACTGGCGAGCGTTCCTGATGAACCGCAAGTACCGGCCGTGGGACGCGGACCAATATGCGGGCTGGATGGCGTACCGGGAATTTTCGCGCGGTCCGCACACGCAGTTCATGGCGCATTTCATCGACATGGTGCATTTTGTCACCGGCGCGAAATATCCGGATCGTGTAATGGCCATGGGCGGAACGTACCGTTGGAAGGACGCGCATCGCACTGCGCCCGATTCGATCGAGGTGGTCCTGGAATATAAAGAAGGGTTTCTGGCCCGCTATAACTCCAGCTTCGGGACTAACAGCAACAGTTTTCTGAAGTTTTTGGGGACGCGCGGAACCATCGACGCGACCAAGTGGAGCAATCCATGGGTGTTGGAAGGCGCGCAGGGGACGAAGATACCCGAAGCGCCGGCGACGCACCATATGAAAAACTGGTTTGATTGCCTCAGATCCAGGCAGCAGCCGGCGGCGCCGATCGAGACCGGGTATGGGCATTCGGTGGCCTGCATCATGGCCGACGAGAGTTTCGAGCGTGGTCGCCGGATGGTTCATGATCCGGCAAAACGCTCTATTCATGAGGGTTAGAGGGGTACAGAAGGAACAGTAAAAAAAATTCAAATATTTTGCATTGCGATATGTACTGCTAAACGGAATAGTGAGATAGTAGATCAAGTTGCTATCGGTTAGCGGTCTCTAGACCAAGTGGGTGCCGGCATTCTAGTCAAATCCGGCAGAAAGAGAGTTTGGAATGAAGAAGTTAGTTGTTTCGATGCTGTGCCTGTTGTTTTTACTTTCCTATAGCGCGTTCGCTCAGTCGGACGTCGCTTCGATTTCGGGCTTTGTCAGGGACTCCTCTGGCGCGGTAGTGCCCGGAGCCAAAGTCCTGATTAAAAACGAGGCGGTGGATATTGAACGGGCCATCACCACGAATAATGATGGGTACTACGTTGTCAGTGCGATTCCGCCGGGGTCCTACTCGGTGTCAGTGCAGCACGCCGGTTTCCAAAAGTACGAGCTGGTACACAAGAAGCTCGATCCAAGCATACCGGCGGAAGTGAATATCACGTTGACCGTCGGTGCGGACACGCAATCGGTGACGGTTACGGCGACCACGGCCGCGGTGCAGTCGGAAAGCGCCACGCTGGGGCAGTTGGTTGAGAATAAGATTGTCGAGCTGACCGAGTTGAACGGGCGCAACCCGATCTTCCTGGCCGGCCTCATGCCTGGCGTTCTGGGCGGCAACCTGGCGACGAACAGTTTCAACTATTCGAACGGCGGGTTCAACATCAACGGCGCGCGTACCGAGAACACCATCATTTATTTCGATGGCGCGGTTGGTATCCGAACTCGAGCCAACTCGAGCCGTGGTATCGGAGCGGCCGATCTGGATTCGACTGAAGAAGTACAGGTGCTGACTTCGAATTACACCGCTGAATACGGACGCCAGTCCGGCGGCGAGGTTCGCGTGGTCTCGAAGAGCGGCAGCAACGTGTTCCACGGGGTGCTGTACGAATACTTCCGCAACCCGAAGCTGGAGGCCGATAGCTGGAGCCGGAATCAGTCCGGATTCACGGTGCCTTCGCCATTCCATTACAACCAGTTCGGCGGCTATATCAGCGGCCCGGTTTTCATCCCCAAGGTTTTCAACACGGGCAAGAACAAACTGTTCTTCACCTGGGGCGAGGAGTGGGTGCGGCAGTTGACCGACACGTTGAACACCGGACTGGTACCCTCCGCGCTGATGCGGCAGGGCAATTTCAGCGAGTTGCTAACGTCGAACATTTACTACAGTTCGGCCAAGATCCTGACGGACCCGAACGGAGTTCCTTATCCGGGTAACGTCCTTCCGGCCAACGTCCTCAGCCACAACGGCATGGCACTGATCAACGCGCTGCCGCTGCCTACCCCCGGTTACCTGAATTCCAGCAACCAGAACTGGTACTACGATTATCCGGGCGTTTATACGCATCAGCGGAAAGATACTCCCGGCTTTGACTGGAACATCAACGACAAGATGCAGGTTCGTTTCCGCGGGCAGATTTTCACCAACGACAACATCGGCATCTCGTCGACTTACACCAATACGATTCAGGACAATCCCAACAAGCGCGGATCGATCAACTACGTGTACACGATCTCGCCGACCTGGGTGAACGAAGCGCTGCTGACGGGCAGTTCCGATCACGTGACAACCGGGTTGTTTACCGGTCCGGAAGGTCCGTTCACGCGGAGCTCGTACGGATTTAACTATCCTTACCTGTTCCCCAACGGAAAAGATCTCTTCGATAAGATTCCCAGCGATGCGTATTCCGGTTCTTCCTTCCTGGCTCTGAATGGCTCGCCGTATCCGTCGCACTCGGCGGGTCCGATTGAAGTGTTTTCGGATAACGTGACCCACATCTGGAAGCAACACACGTTCAAGTTCGGTTACTACTTCGAACACTCCGGCGAGAACGACGACGATCAGATCGTGATCGGCAGCACGCCTGGCGGCACGAACAACCAGGCCGGCCAGTTCTCCTTCAGCAACTCGACTCCCGGCGGAACGGGACTCGATTTTGCCAACGCGGCCATCGGCAAGTTCGCCACCTACGCCGAAGTGGGCGCCCGCTCCTTTACCCCCTATCGAAACAACGACAGCGAGTTCTTCTTCCAGGATTCCTGGAAGGTGACCTCCAAACTCCGACTGGATCTGGGTATCCGCTACAACTACACTTCGCCGGTTTACAGCTTGTGGGGCAATATGGCGTACTTCGATCCGTCGGTCTACAATCCGGCGAACGCCGTGTCGATCAATCCGGCGACCGGCAACCTGCTCGGCACGCCGACGCTGCAACAAATCTATAACGGCGTCGTGATTCCGGGAACCGGCTGGCCCAGCGCGGCGGGGAATCGTCCGTCGGCTGAGGTCGCCGGTATCTACAACTTCCTGTTCAACGGCAAGAGCAATAAATACACCTCGCAGCAGCACGGCGACATTGCGCCCCGCGTCGGTTTGGCATACGCGATCGACAATAAGAGCGTGTTCCGCGCCGGCTTCGGCCGCTTCTACGACCATACCGGCGTCAGCGACGGTTTGTTCCCTGGCGGCAATTCTCCCATCCAGCAGCAGGCTTCGGTGGCCAACGGAAACGTGGACAATCCGGGTGGCACCAACGCCACGCTGTTCCCGTTGTACTTCCTCAGCTACAACAAGTACAACCCGACGCCGAACTCCATGCAATGGAACGCGACGTATCAGCGCGAAGTCGGCTTCGGCACGGTGGTTTCCGTGGGGTACACGGGACGCAAAGGCGTTCACCTTCCCGACGAGCAGAACATCAACCAGCTGCCGGTCGGCACCTGCCCTCAGGGTGCGTGCCCGGGTGGAGTGAGCCCGAATTCGCTGGTGCCCTATAAGGGCTTCAGCACGATTCTGCAGAATATCAACCTCGGCGAATCATACTACAAGAGCCTGCAGTTCCAGGCTACGCACCGCTTCAGCAAGGGCCTCAGCTTCAACGTGGCCTACACGTACGGCAAGTCCACCGACGATGGCACCAGCTACCAGCAGGTCTGGACCAATGCCTACGACAACTCCTTCCTCTGGGGGCCATCGACGTTCGACCGCCGCGAGGTCTGGCAGATGACCGGCGTGTACGCGCTGCCGATCTTCACGCGAAACACCGGCTTCGCCCACAAGGTTCTGGGCGGATGGTCAGTGAGCGGCGTGTACATCTACCAGAGCGGAACGCCTTTCGGCATCGGGACCACCACCGATTACGCGGGCGTCAACCTGACTGGCCAGACGCAGTACTGGGTCCAGAACGGCCCTCTGCAGGTGACGGACCAATACTCTCAGGGCAGCAACGCTGCTACCGACAACAACTACTACTTCCAGCCGAAGACTTCGGCGGGTTCGGCGGTATTCACCGCGCCGCCGAACGGGACGTTTAACACCCAGTTGGAGCGCGATAAATTCTACGGACCGGGATCGTGGAACTTCAACTCGGCCCTGTACAAGGATTTCCGGATCACGGAACGGATGAAGGTTTCGTTCCGCTGGGAGCAGTATGACACGCTGAACCATCCGAACTGGAGCGGGCCGAACACCACGCCGACTTCGGCTTCGTTTGGCAAGATTACGGCCAAATCGGGAAATCGCGACCAGCAACTGGCGCTACGATTTAGCTTCTAGTAAGAGGCGGATCGCATTCGTTCGCGAGTGCGGTCCGCGGTCCTACATTTTGAAATCGATCGAGCCCCATGCGTAAGCGTGGGGCTTTTTCACGTCTTGTGGGGCGGGCTACCAGCCTGCAGCTGCTACCAGCAGGCTCTTTGGCCGCCGAAAAAACAAGAGCCGCCCGGTGGGCGGCTGCGGGCTGGTAGCCCGCCCCACGTCTGAAGCTGGATTTTCACATAGGACTTGGTCAGCGTGGAGTGGGATTAGATGTCGCCCTTGCGCATTTGTTCGGCCATGTATTCCGACGCCCGGATCGCCAGCGCGGAGATCGTTAGCGTCGGGTTTTGCGAGCCTCCCGTAACGAAGGCGCTGCCGTCGACAACGAACAGATTTTTTATATCGTGCGTCTGGTTGTACTGGTTCAGCACGGACGTTTTCTTGTTGTCGCCCATCCTGCACGATCCCAGCTCGTGAATGCTTTCGCCGGGCGGGACCATCTCCCAATGCTTGGCCAGGACTTCGAATCCGGCGGCATGGCATAATTCCTCGGCCGTATTCATGGAATCCTTGGCCATGTTGAATTCATTGTCGGTGTACTTGTGCTGGATGTGGAGCGCGGGAATGCCCCACTCATCCTTGACGTTCTTGTCGATGGAAACGTGGTTCTCATAGCGCGGCAGCACTTCGCCCATGGTGGTCATGGAAAACTGCGTGCCGGCGGTGGCTGCGAGTTCCTTTTGCAGCGCTTCGCCATAGAGTGGGAAGTACTGCGCGGAAGGCGAGCCGCCGCTGCCGAAGTCGTAGGCGTAGCCGCGGATGAAATTCTTTTCCTTGGTGTCGAGATTGCGGAAGCGAGGGATGTATCCGCCTCCGCCCATCAGTCCCCGGCGAGGCTGCCCTCCGCGTGCTTCGGGGACAATCGCGGTGACGACATTTTTCACATAGAACTGGTCGAAGACGTAGTGCCCGAGTACGCCGCTGGAGTTCGCGATTCCGGAATTGAGTAGCAGACGCGAGCTTTCCAGCGCCGATGCGCCGACCGCCACCACGCGAGCCTTGGCGTGAAACTCGCGTTTGCTGACTCGGTCGATAAAATGGGCGCCATTGGCGAGGCCGGTGTTCTTATCAGTGGTGATTTCGCGCACCACGGCATTAGAGACGATTTCGAGGTTGCCTGTGGCGAGCGCGTCGGGCAACAGCAGGTTCACCGAACTGGCCAGGCTGCCGGTAGCGCGGCGCGGCTTGGTGGTGGGAACATTCTTCGCTTTCGCGGCGGCCAGGAATCGCTGGATGGACTCGCTATCGGTGGAGTTGTCCTCCAGGAAAATGCCGTCGGGGATCTGGCGGAAGCCTTCCTTGCGTCCGGAGACGCGCAGCAGAGGTTCGGCGCGATCGTAATAGGGCGCCAAGTCCCTGTAACTGATGGGCCAGTTGTCGCCGAAGCCGTCGTGATCCTTGCCCTTGAATTCGAAATCGCTGAGTCTCCACGAGGCGCGCCCCCACACCAGCGTTTTCCCACCGACCAGGCGGACGCGGACCCAATAATAAGGACTGGACGGATCGTAGGTGTACGGGTTCTTTTTCTCGTCGGCCCAGACGTTGGCGTTGAACTCGTTGGCCTGAGTCACGTGGGGGAAGCGGCCAGGGCGGCCGAAGCCTTTGTAGGGAAGCTCGAAGACCTTCTTGGTCCCGCGGTCGCGCTCGAAGTCGACCGCAGGCCCGGCATCGAGCATCAAGCACTTGATACCGCGCTTGGTGAGCTCGCGGGCGGTCATTCCGCCGGACGCGCCGGAGCCGATGATGAGAATGTCGTGGTCGGGCATTTTATTATTCGACGCCTTTATTCAATTGGGTACCAGTATTGGCCGACGCCGCCTCCGCGCCGTCCACGCTGCGCCGCTACAGCGATGTATTCGCGCGAATTGACGGTGGCTTCCATCAGATCGCTCTTCGCGGCGAGAAGAAATTTCGCGAACGTATCGGTGGGGCCGCGATAGGACCAGGGGGCGTGGAGAGGAGCCAGGATCGGATCGGCCTGTGCGGCGGTGATTTCCGCGAACGGCTGGTGGTAGCGCTGCTGGGCTTCAGAGTTCAAACGGTCCAGACCGCTCTTGTACAGCGTGAGGCGATCCGCGGGGGAGACGCCCAGGAGGAAGTCAAGAAATTCGGCGGCGCCGGCTTCGACGGCCCCAGGGGTTTCTTTCGACGCGGGCATCAAAATCTCACCCAGCTTGCGGAGGGCGGAGAATTGCGCCTTGTCGAACATTCGTACCAGCGGATCGGAGGAGGCATCGGCTCCCGTGGTTGCGGTGTTGGGAGTTTCAGAAGCCGCGGGCCTCGCTTCCTGGGCCACAGCCTCGGCAGGCAGGGCGGCGATCGAGGGTAAGGCGAGCAACGAGCGGAGAACGGAGCGTCGTTTCATCGGTAGGCAAGTTGATTATATTTCGCCTGTGGAACGGAGTCAAGCTCGGTCCGCATGCTGACGCATGGCGGTTCCATTTACCGGACGTCGAGGCAACTAAAGCCGCAGCGGATAAGTGGCTTGTATCAGCAGAACCGTTAGTGTCTCAGTCGCCCTGTAGGGCGGCTAATTTTGGCTGCAGCCGCATTTGAGGCGGCTCTTGTTGATCGTTGAAAAGCCTGCTCAAAGCAGGCTGCAGCCAGAATTGGCCGCCCTACAAGAAGCAAAGCAACGCCAACTCGCAGCGTCGGCCAGCCGGCCTCGGGGGCCCTGCCGATAAAATCATCATCATCGGGCGGGAATAAAGAGTGTCCTCCAGATGGTTCATACATTATACGCATTATTGATTAACCTTGCTATTTTCAGTACCGCGGCTTATAATCGCCTACATTTCGAGGCGAAGAAAATCATAGGTCATGCCAAATCGCAGTGCGATATTCGTTCTTTTCCTGATGACGGCGCCGGTCCGGGCTCAGGATTCCAGGCCGTTCGGAAGGTACCTGGTCGAAATCTGCACTCAGGCTACCGACGATCTGGGCAATCAGCGGGTTTCGTGCGGGCGCGCCGCGCCCGTGGCCGGAGGCGGAAACGCGAAGACGCAGAGCATCGAATTGAAGCTGGTGCACGACCCGGCGTCGAAGGGCGACGGCCCGCCGGCGTATCCGCTAACCGCGGGGAGCGACTTTTTCGTGAGTGCGACGGCGGACTCCGGGCTGCCTGTGGTTCAGAGAGTCCTCTCCGGCCCCTGCGCGCCAGCCGGCGGAACGGGCACCGTGAAGTACCACGCGAGCGGTGAGGGAACGATCGTGATCCGGGCGACGCGCTCCGCTTCTCCGCCGTCCACGGCGGCGCCGCCGGTGGATCTAATCCTACAAGTGGCGAGCAAGGACGAAGCGGCCGGCGCGGGTTGCAAGGTGCTGGGCCCGGCGGCGCCTGGCCAGAGCAATCCCATCGACCTGCCGGGAATTGTGAGTCTGATGGGGAACCCCACGCCTTTCGTGCTGACCGCGCAGGGTTCCTCCACGATCCTGATTTATTCGACGCGCCAGCCGCTGAACGCCGAAGAACAAACGATTCTCGATTCGTTTCAGAACACCATGGGCGCGCTGGTGGGACAGAACGCCGCGGCTCTCGGCATCGCGCCCGCGCCGGGGAAGTTCACGGTCCAGTTGAGCATCCCTCATGCCGCCGCGCTCGGCGACTTGGCCACCAGAATCGCCGCGCTCAACTATAGCCAGTTCAGCGCGCAGGACGTGGGCGGCGATCAGGTCCGCATCACTGCGGCCAGCACGCCGGGCTGCGGCGCCTGGACCGCGTTCCTGTCCGATATCCGGCGCATGGAGTGGAACCTGATTTCGGAGCCGATGAGCGCGAGGCTGTTTTACCTGTCGTCGGCCGATGTGGCGACGGCGTACGGGAATCTGGCCGGTACACCCAGCGCGCCCGCGGCGGCGAGTGCGGCGCCTGCCGCGGCTCCACCCGCGAGCGCGGCGGCTGCATCACCCAATGCGAGTGTCTCCGTGAGCCAGCCGCCGGGCAGCGTGGTGCAAATCCGGTCCGACACGACGCCCTGCGTGGTGGCTGGGTTGAATTCGGGAAATCCGGGAGCGTGCGGACCGGCGGCGCCAGCGGCGGGAAGTTCGACACCGGCGGCAAGTGCCGCGCCTGCCGCGAAAGCGCCACTGGGAATGTCGTCGCTGGCAACGGCGATGGCCGGCGGTACGCAAACGCCTCCGGATCTTCTGGTGTTCTCCGACGCCAACGCGGGCGACGACGCGCAGATCGCCGAACGGAAAAGGGTGCTGGCGCAACTGGACCTGCCGCGGCCGGAGATGATCATCAACGCGTGGGTGATGCAGAATTCGTCGACCAACTCGAGCGCGATGGGCTCATTCAGCGGAATGGTGAAAGACCTGGTGGCCGAGTACAACCGCGAAATGGAGGACGTTGTGCTGAAGGGCTGGGAGAAAGTGAAGGAACTTTCTTCCGGCGAGAAATATTTCAACCAGGCGTTTCACAGTTATGTGGCCGGCCGGTTTGTCGCGGATACTTTCTCGAAGCCGTCGCCGGGGGCGAGCCCGCAGAGTCTGGCGCAGGCGTTCCTCGACAGCAGCCCGGCGAACATGACCGATCCGCCGGATGGGAAGCGCGGCGGCGTTGGGCTCTGTGAACGGGGGCGGTATTGCCTCGGATATAACTCCCTGTTCAATCCTCTGAAGCCGCGGCTGACCGATTTGTTGCTGACCATCGTTGCCGCGGAAAATCCGATCGACGTGGCGAATCGATCGGTCGAAGCGGTGCAGGGCACGGCCCCCGGTTCCGTCGTCGCGGTGAGTTGCTCGGGCGAGACTCGGGAGAGGTGTAACGCGATTTTGAAAAACCTCGACTTGACGAACGAATCCGGAATGTCGGGTACTTGCGCAACACGGGACCAGCTCGGGATCCTGCAGGCTGTTCTGAGCGACAAAAAGGCTCGCGTCTATCTGGAGTGTTTCGCGGAAGCGGCCAATAAATTTCTCGGCAAGGGAGACGAGAAAGGCAAGCCTCCTTTTGGCGCCGGACTGATGCGGGCCGCGGTGGCCGACTTTCTCTTCAATTACAAGATGAGCCAGCAGTATCCGCATGAGTTCGGATTCTACGACCTCAGCCAGAGCGCGGACACGCTCAACTCCGAGCTGAGCCCTCTCATTGACGCCTTCAACCGCGACCTCACCGCGTTTCAAACCTTCCTGCGGGCCGACGTGCAGTACCGCGTCGAGCGGATCAATTCCGAGCATGGCCAATGTTGCCTGAAGAAGCTGTTCGGGTTGGACAAAAATTCGTTTTTCAACGACGGGCTGGTAACGGTCCGGACCATCTCCGGGCAGTGGACGTACACCAACGCGACGTCGCAGAGTTTTCTGAACGCCAGCTCCGCTCCGCAGCTAAGCGCGCTGCTGAATTCGCTCACCGGGGCGAACCCGAATGCGAGCGGCGCGGGCTCGCTTCTCAATGCGGTGAGCGACGGCAATCCGCTCAAGAGGATGGAATCGCTGGCCGGGGCGCTCCAGAATTATCAGACAACTTTCGCCCAGATCGGGAGGTCGCTGCAATTTTCGGCGATTCCGCGCAGCCTGAGCACGGCATCGTCGGCGGAGATCGCGGTGACGCTGAATGCCGATGAATCGGCGGGCGGCCCGACGTATACGGGAGGAGGTCAGAACGACCCAGCGATCAATACGTCGCGCGTCGCCAATCACGACACGTCGACGCGCGTCCGCGTTGATTCGGTGAAGCTATTTGAGATTTCTTCCTTCTCGGCGATTGTCGAGCGATCGAAGAGACGTTTCCCGCTGCTTCCCCCGTTTGTCGAGATTCCGTATATCGGGACGCTGATTGGTTATCCGCTGAGCGCGGCGAAGGAGTTCCACAGCAGCACGGCGATCCTGAGCGCGGTGGTGGTGCCGACCTCGGCCGACATCGCGTTCGGTCTGCGGTTTGTCTTCGACCTGGTGGTGGACGGCGAGCCTGGAGACTGCAGCTACATCAAGGGGGCGGATGGAAAGAAAGCCTGCCTGTTCCGAAAAGCGCTCTCGCTGAAGGACCTGAATCGCGAGCCGGTCACGGCGTTCAACAAGAAGATGGTCGGATGCCTGGCCATGGCGACGTCCAAGAGCGAATGCGAGAAGCTGTCGTTCGACGACCTGCCTCGCGACAAATAGGGAGATTCCGTGAAATCAAAAGACGCCGCGATTTATCAGGAACCGGATGCCGTGCTCGGCAAAGAGAGGGACTTCATCAACCTGCGGCGTCCTGAGAATAAGAAGGTTAACGACGATCTGGTGGGCCTCGCGTTTTCCGGAGGAGGAATTCGCAGCGCCACGTTCGGGTTGGGCGTGCTGGAGGGGCTGAAGCGGTGCGGGCTGCTGCCGCAGATCGATTACCTGTCTACGGTGTCCGGGGGGGGCTACATCGGCGCCTGGCTGAGCGCGAACTGCCAACGCGCGGCCGCCAAGCCCACCTCCGAAAACTGGCTGTATGCAAGCGATGAGCAGTGGGACGATTCGGTGACGCACCTGCGCCGCTACTCCAACTATCTGTCGCCCGATTTGGGTTTCTTTAGCGCCGACACGTGGTCGATGTTGACCATCTGGTTGCGCAATACGATCCTGGTGCAGTTCACCGTGATCCTGGCGATTGCGGTGGCGCTGCTGGCGCCTCGGCCGCTGTTTTTCGCTTTCGACTGGTGGCCCGCCGCGGGACTTTGGCGGTGGACTACCATTCTTCTCTTCATTTTCGGAGTGGTGGGAATCGCCGGGAACCTGGAGCAGCGATGCATTCCCCTTCCGTTCCGGTCGTGGTGGAAGGGGCTGCTCGCGGCGGCGGGGTGTGGAGGGATCGCCGGGGGTATCGCCTACGCTTTCGACTTCCACCCATTTAAGGAGGGGAAAGTCGAGCATCCGGTCGTAGCGATCATCGTTGCATCGCTGCTGGTTTTCGCCGCCTTCTGGCTGCAGCCGCTGACGGTTTTTATCGCAAACAAGTGTCGAAAAGAGCAGCGAAAGGCAGTCAACTATACCCAGTTCGCGGTGCAATACGGCGTGGTGTTGCCGATGATGGCCGTCGCCCTGCTGGTGGCGGCTATTCTGTGGGAGCAAGCCAAGGGTGACTTGGCGCAAATCCAGTCTTTCGGAGCCCTGTTCACAGGAGCCTGGCGATATTGGCCGTTTCCGCTGACGGTGGTGTTTACGTCCCTGCTGTTGCTGTCGCTCTGCTCGATGCAACGATGGAGCGCGTGGGTGGTGTTCGCGCCGGTGGCGGCGGTGGTCACGCTGCATGCGCTATTGTGCGCCATCGTATTGCTGCTCCAGGGTTGGGCGCAAAAAGGCGCGGAGGGCGCGAGAGGCGAGTTATTGGCCTTCATCTGGACCCCTTCGTTCGTGCTCTATGCCTTCTCGCTCTCGATCGTCATGCTCATCGGCATGGTCGGCCGCGACTCGTCCGAAGGCGTGCGCGAATGGTGGAGCCGCTTCGGCGCGTGGCTGGCGATTTACGGAGCCGCGTGGATGATTGTCTGCGTCGCGGCCATTTATGGTCCGATCTGGGTCGCAACCCTGTTTTACAAAGCTTCCTGGCCCGGCCTCTCCGTCGGCGCGGGCTGGGTGGGCACCACATTGGGCGGCTTGTTCGCCGGCGGATCGAATTCGACCGGTGGGAAAGGGCCGAAATCGACCAGCGCCAAGGCACTGGATCTGTTCGCCAAGATTGCTCCGTTCGTTTTCATCGCAGGGTTATTGGTGACGGTCGCGACGGGGCTGCATTACATCATTACCCTCAACTCCGGGCTCGATATGAATGGTCCCATTCCGCCGGAACTTGCATGGTATCTGCTGTGGTCCGCCAACCGCTGGGTCACGATGTTTGTCCTGATGGGATGCGCTGCCGCGCTGGTGCTGATGGCTGCGCGCGTCGATATCAACGAATTCAGCCTCAATGCCTTTTACCGAAATCGCCTGGTGCGTTGCTACCTGGGAGCGACGCGGCCTCCGGAAGAGAGGCATCCGCAAAACTTCACCGGTTTCGACGATCTCGACGATCTGCCGCTGACCAAACTGATCTCGGCGGTAAATCCTGCCAAGCTGGGCCCGTTTCACATCGTCAACTGCGCGCTCAACCTGGGCGGATCGAGCGATCTTTCGGTGCACACACGCCACAGCGCGGAATTCACGCTGACGCCTTTGTGTTGCGGCAGCAACTACGTCGGCCATAACATGCTGGGCATGAAGGAACCTCCCATGGGCTACGTCTCGACGAGCGCTTATGGCGAAGGGGGTGGTCCGACGCTGGGGCAGGCCATTTCCGTTTCCGGCGCGGCGGCCAGTCCGAACATGGGTTATCACACCTCGGCGGTGGTGGCGTTCCTACTGACGCTGTTCAATGTGCGGCTGGGCTGGTGGTTCCCGAATCCGGAGAAATCGGGCGTCAATAGCTCGTCGCCGTGGTTCAGCTTGCGCTACCTGATCATGGAACTGTTCGGCGTGGCCGGCGATAAGGCGAAATATCTGGCGATTTCCGACGGCGGACATTTTGAGAACCTGGCTGCGTATGAACTGATCCGGCGGAAGTGCAAGGTGATCATTGTAAGCGATGCCGAAGCCGATCCCGATCTGCAATTCGAGGGGCTGGGCACGCTGATTCGCATGGTGAAGGTGGATCTGGATGCGATCGTCACCATCGACGTCTCCTCCATCCGGCCGACGGCCGATTCAACATGGAGCGCGAGCCGCTCCGCGATCGGCACGATTCGATACTCTGACGGCACCAGCGGCACGCTGGTTTACCTGAAGGCATCCATGAACGGTCATGAGGGAACCGGCATTCTGCAATATAAATCCGTGCATGCCACTTTCCCCCACGAGAGCACCAGCAATCAGTTCTATCGCGAAGATCAGTTCGAAAGCTACCGCAGCCTGGGTAACGAGGTCGCCGCAGAGACCTTTTTGCCCATCGCGAAAAGCCCGCATCTGGCCACCGCCGCTTCGAGGCTCGAAGAGCTGTTGTCGCCCGCGCCTCCCCACGTTTCTCGATTCACCAGGAACAGCACGCGGCTGATGGAGCTGTGGTCGCAGATGAGCAGGAACGACGATCTGCAGTTTCTGGAGCAGGAACTGACGTCCAACTGGCCGGCCGATCCGCCCACCGGTTTCCGGTCATCGTTTTATGTCTGCAGCCAGATGATCCAGTTGATGGAGAACGTCTACCTGGAACTCGACCTGGAGAAAACCTGGGATTACGCGGATCACAAAGGCTGGCGCGCGATGTTTGAAACCTGGTCGGAGTCGGCCACGTTTCGAAGTGTGTGGGATCTGACATCGGACAGCTACGGGCTGCGGTTCAGGGACTTCTGTCACCGGCAACTGCGTTTGCCGATGTAGGGGCAGGCACGGCAGGCATCGAGACGAGTCTCGACGCGGCACGCCAAGGGCGTACGCCACATTTGCCGGGCGCGGTCGGTTTGTGCTAGCCTCGGCCGATTATGAACAGCCGCAGAACGTTCCTGGGTCTGGCTGGAGCCGGCCTGGCCTGGGCCGCCGACGACGCGCCGGAGCCCGACCTAGTGGTCTTCAACGCCAAGGTCTACACCGTGGATTCCGGCGCTCCGAGGGCCGAAGCGTTCGCGGTCAAGGCCGGACGCTTCACGGCCGTAGGTAGTACGGCAGATATGAAGGCGCTCGCGGGAAAACGAACTCAGACTTACGACGCGAAAAAAATGACCGTCGTGCCCGGGTTCATCGATTGCCATAATCACGCTACCGGCAGCGTTTTGCTGTACGAAGTGCTGGTGGGGAATCCGTACGTGGTCGAATTCGTGACCATCGACAGCATCGTCGAAAAACTCCGCGCGAAAGCGGCGCAGACTCCGCCGGGCACTTGGGTCGAAGGATTTTTCTTCGACGACACTAAGGTGAAGTACAACCGGTTGATCAACCTTCACGACCTGGACAAGGTGTCAAAGGACCATCCGGTAGTGGTCCATCATCGAGGCGGGCACACGTCGTTCTATAACAGCAAGGCTCTGGAAATGGCGGACGTCAACAAGAACACGCCCAACCCTCCGGGAGGCACGTTCGACCGCGACGCGAACGGCGACCTGAACGGCCGCGTCACCGATCGCGCGACGGGCGTTCTCAATCGAGCGGGTAAGCGCGCGGCGTTCACGACCGAGCAGGCGGCGCAGCGCGATCGCGATGGCCTCGCCTACATCTCGAAGCAATTTGTTCGCTACGGCCTCACCAGCGTGCATCACGAAGGAGGCGATCTAGCGGCGCTGCAGGAAGTGAGGGCGCGCGGGGAACTGCTGCACCGGGTGAGCTACGAAGCCACCGGCAAAGTTCTGGAGGCGATGATCTCGGGAGGCATTCGCTCGGGCTTCGGCGATGAATGGATTAAGCTGGGAGCGACTTCGGAGCACACCATCGACGGTTCGTTTTCGGAGCGCACGATGGCCCTGAGCCAGCCGTATCCGGGCGTGACTCCGCCGTACAAGGGAAACATCACAGAGTCGCAGGACACTCTCAATGCGTGGATCGAGCGCGTGCATCGCGCCGGGATCCAGGTAAACTGCCACGCCAACGGGGAGATCGCGATTGAGATGTTTCTCACCGCCGTGGAGCGCGCGCAGAAGGTGTTTCCACGCGCCGATGCGCGTCCGAAAATCACGCACTGCACGCTGGTGAACGACGATATTCTACGGCGCATGAAGGCGGCCGGAGCGGTGCCCGCGGCGTTCACATCGTACGCGTACTACAACTCCGACAAGTTCCATTTCTACGGCCAAGAACTCATGAATAGGTGCATGCCATTCCGGAGTTTCCTCGACTCGGGAATTTGGGCGGCGGCGGGTTCGGACTTCAGCCCCGGGCCGTTTGACCCGCGCATGGGCATGCAGGGGATGGTGACGCGGACGGGTTGGAACGGCGAAACCTGGGGCGCGAACCAGCGCGTCAGCGTGGACGAGGCGCTACGCATCAACACTCAGAATGGAGCCTACAACTCGCATGAGGAAGCGATCAAAGGATCCATCACGGCTGGCAAACTGGCGGACTTCGTGGTGCTGGCGGACGATCCGCATACGGTGGATCAGGAGAAGATCAAAGATATCCAGATTGTGCGGACGGTGACAGGCGGTAACACGGTTTATCAGGCGTAGTCGATCATGTAGGTAGATGCCGCCTTCGGATGCCCAGCAAACAAAGTCGAAGGCGATTCATCTCTCTCCCGCCGTACTCGATGCTGCCGCCAAGGACAGCCCGCAACTTTTTGAATCGCTCAAGACCAGTGCGCTGGGGCTCGCGCAAGCCGAGGCCGAGCAGCGCGCGCGCACGGCGGGGCCGAACGAAGTGGCCGCGGAGCGCCCCCAGGGTTCCTTTATCCGGCTGCTGAAAATTATCCGCAACCCGCTGGTGATTCTCCTGACCGCTCTTTCGTCGATTTCCTACGCTACGGGCGACGCGCGCGCCGGAAGCGTGATGGCGGGCATGGTGGTGCTGAGCGTCGTGCTCCGTTTCGTGCAGGAGGCGAGGGCGGACTCGGCCGCGGCGAAGCTGAAGGCGATGATCCACGTCACGGCCACCGTGGTTCGCGACGGCGCGGCGCGGGAGATCGCGCTGCGCGACCTGGTGCCGGGCGATATCGTCCACCTCTCGGCCGGCGACATGATACCGGCCGACGTCCGCGTGATCTCTTCCAAGGATCTGTTCGTCAGTCAGGGGAGCCTGACCGGCGAATCGTTTCCAGTCGAGAAATTCCACGACCCGGAGCCCAATCCCGCGGCGTCTCCGGCTGAGATCAAGAACTCGTGCTTCATGGGAACCAGCGTGGAAAGCGGGACGGCCACCGCGGTCGTCGTCGCCACCGGCGTCAATACGTATCTCGGCAGCATGGCCGGCGCGATCACGGGGGAGCCGCCGCCCACGGCCTTCGATGAGGGGTTGAGCCGTTTCACGTGGCTCATGATTCGTCTGATGGCGGTGATGGTGCCTCTGGTTTTTTTGATTAACGGATTCACGAAACACGATTGGAAGGGCGCGTTTTTCTTCGCCATGGCCGTCGCCGTGGGCCTGACGCCGGAGATGCTGCCGATGATCGTGTCCGTTTGCCTTTCGCAGGGCGCCATCGCGATGAGCCGCAGGAAAGTGATCGTCAAGCGTCTGAACGCCATTCAGAATTTCGGCGGCATGGACGTACTGTGCACCGATAAAACCGGGACGCTTACCGAAGACCGCGTCGTATTGATGCGCCATTGCGACGTCGAAGGGCGCGAAGCCGAAGACGTGTTGCTGGACGGCTACCTGATCAGCAACTTTCAAACCGGCTTGAAGAATCTGCTCGACCACGCGATTCTCGACTGCCCGGATTTCAAGGCGAAAGCGCTCATCGACAAGTACAAGAAGCTCGATGAGATTCCGTTCGACTTCACGCGGCGCATGATGTCGGTGATGGTGCAAGATCCGGAGGGCAACGCAATCCTCCTTACAAAAGGCGCGCCCGAGGCCATCTTTCATCAGTGCACTCAGTTTGAGCTGGACGGTAAGATCTCCGCTATGGATCCCGAGCGGATTGTCGGCCTGAAGGCCGAGTACGACAGTCTCAGCAACGATGGCTTCCGCGTTCTGGCGGTGGCGACAAAACGGCTCCCGGGCAAGCAGGCGTGCTCAAAAGCGGACGAGTGCGATCTGGTACTGAAAGGTTACGTCGCGTTTCTGGATCCGCCGAAGAGCACCGCGGGACGCGCCATCGAGGCGCTTCACAAGCACGGCGTGGCGGTGAAAATTCTTACCGGCGACAATCCTCTCATCAGCCGCAAGGTTTGCGGCGACGTCGGCCTCGCGTCCGATCCGATGCTGCTGGGCGACGATATCGAAAAAATGTCCGATCCAGAGCTGGCGGGAGCGGTTGAGAAGACCGCGTTGTTTGCCCGCCTCTCGCCCGCCCACAAGCAGCGCGTGATCCGGTTACTCCGCGGCAAGGGACACGTAGTCGGGTTCATGGGCGACGGCATCAACGACGCGCCGGCGCTGCGCGCCGCCGACATCGGCATTTCGGTGGATACGGCTACCGACATCGCCAAGGAATCGGCCGACCTGATTCTGCTCGAAAAGGATTTGATGGTGCTCGAAGGAGGCGTGCTCGAAGGGCGCAAGGTGTTCGCGAACATCCTCAAATACATCCGCATGGGCGCGAGCTCGAATTTCGGCAACATGTTCAGCGTTCTGGGAGCGAGCGCGTTTCTGCCGTTCATTCCCATGGCGCCGATCCAGGTGCTGACCAACAATCTGTTGTACGATTTCTCGCAGGTTCCCATTCCGGTGGATTCGGTGGACGAGGAGCAGGTGGCGCGCCCGCGGCCGTGGAACATCAGCGAAATTGCGCGCTTCATCCTGTTCATCGGACCGATCAGTTCGATTTTCGACTACACGACGTTTTTTGTCATGCTGTATGTGTTCCATTGCTGGGACCCGTCGCGCGCTTCGGTGTTTCAGACGGGCTGGTTTGTCGAGTCGCTTATGACCCAGACCCTCATCATCCACGTGATTCGCACCAACAAAATACCGTTTCTCCAGAGCCGCGCGAGCTGGCCGCTGACGCTGACTACGTTCTCGATTATGGCGTTCGGAATGTGGCTGCCGTATTCGCCGCTGGCTAGTTCGCTGAGCCTCACCGCCCTGCCACGGCTTTATTGGCCGATCCTGCTGGCGACGCTCGTTTGTTACATGGTGCTGACGCAGGGGATCAAGGTCTGGCTGTTGCGCAAGAATTGGATTTAAGATCGCATGTGCGATCCCGCCCCTAACCCGTCGGAAAAAGGAAGAAGCTCGCTTGGAACACGGCGCCCCAGGCGGCGGTGTTAGGTGGCCCCACAGACGCTCGGCTAGAAAATAGACGAGGTTCGCGTGCGCCGGCGCGCGGGCGATCTATAGGACACGCGAGAAAAGGCGTCCGAGTCGTCGCCGTTGAAGGAACCCGGTTGGCGCCCGGAGAGGTGAGCAACACCAGCTGGCCAGGATTCTTGACCGGCAAGGGCCGCAGCAGCGCCCGATCGAGCATGCTGAAGATCGCCGCATTCGCGCCCACGCCAAGCGCCAGCGACGCGATGGCCACGTCCGCAACACGAGACGGAGGCCGGACAAGAAAGCAGCCATTATTGACGGCGCAGCAAATCGACTGCCATACGCAAATCGTTGGTAAGACGGAAGCGTGGAGGCGAGGCCGGATCGGTTGCGGGACGAGGATTCCCGACATCGGACAGTGCTATCATTCAGCCCCATACGTCTGCATCGGGCTGCGTGTGGGGCGGGCCATCGGCCCGCAGCCTGCTACCAGCAGGCTTGTTCGCCCGTCGGCAAGAGCCGCCTGGTAGGCGGCTGCGGGCCAAGGGCCTGCCCCACGTTCTCTGACGGGCGCCACACAACGGCTACTTGCCCTTCAGCTCGTCGGCGATGATGGGGGCGATGGCGCTTACTTCGAACACGCCGTTGAAGCGCTTTCCGTTGATGTAAAACGTGGGCGTTCCTTCGACGCCGGCGACCTCGCCTTCCTGCTCCTCGGCGTGCACGCGCGTGGCGTATTTATGAGCGTCGAGGTCGGCCTGAAAACGCTTCATATCGAGGCCGACTTCGGTGGCCCAGGCCAGAATCCGCACCCGGTTGATCTGCCGGAAATTGGCGTACATCTTGTCATGCAGCTGCCAGAACTTGCCCTGCGCCTGCGCGGCCAGCGACGCTTCGGCGGCCAGCGCGGCCTGCGAGTGATCTTCGAGCGGGAACTGTTTGAAAACCAGCTTCACGTCTTTGGGGAATTTCTGTACCACGGCGGCGGCTTCGGTAGCGGCTTTGGCGCAATAAGGGCATTGGAAATCGGAGAACTCGACGATAGTGACTTTCGCATCGGCGGGGCCTTTGAAAGGCGCTCCGGCGATGGACAGTTTCACCGGCGACTCCAGCACCGGGGGCGGTTCCTTGGCATATTTATCGAGGTCGGCCCGAATCGCCGGTTCCTTTTTGCCGGAAGAAGCGTCGCGCACGGCGAAGGCGGAAAGGCGACGGCTCACGCCGCAGGCCGGGTCCTTCACTCGGCATTCGGCGACCTTCATTGCGCAGCCGCAGGCGCAGGGTTCGGTGCGCAGGACGGCGAGCACCGCGTCTTTTTGGGGCTTGGTGATCCCGGAGAAATCGACCCCGGGCAGCGCGTCGACCTTTTTCCAGTCGGTTTCCTGCGCCAGGCACAGCAGGGCGACAGCGGCGAAGAGAATGGTTCGTCGAATCATCTTCTTTATTGTCGCTCAAACGTGTCACGGCTTTCGCGTCTGTCCGCTCCCTGACGGTCGCGGTCCCGGGGCCGCACTGAACCGCCATGCGTGAGCATGCGGACAGACCGCTCAGTGAGTCATCGCATAAATGATGTAGTTGATGCCGTAGCGGTAGGCGAGCGCGGTCATCTGCTCGGGGTAATACGGGACGTCGGCGAACTCCCAGGCGTCGCCGATGTCGGTGTTGTAATTGATGGCGACCACCATGCGGCCCCGGTCGTCGTTGAGTGCGTGCCATTCCGGATTCGTTCCCGCAGGCTGCACTACCTGGCCGCCGCGAAGGTGGCGGGAGCCGGGAATGAAGGTCCGGTCCTTTTCGCGAATGTCGTAGATGACGTGCATCGCGGAATCCGATTCGTCGATTTCCGTGATCTCCTTGCCGGGGAAGACGCGGTTCATGGTTTCGGCGAAGACTTCCCATTGTTCCCTGCCGGGGCCCCAGAAATCGTCGGTCATCAGGAAGCCTCCGGGCAGCAGATATTCGCGCAGGCGGTCGGTTTCCTTGTCCGATAACTTCCACCAGCCGGTCTGCGTCGCGTAGATCCAGGGATAATCGAAAATCTTGTCGTCGAGCAGGCGCAGGTGGCGAGGATCGCCGATATCGATGCGGGTCAGGCGCTCAATGCCGTAGGTGAAATGATTGTCGGCGGCGGGCCAGTCGACCAGCCACCAGCCGGTGCCGAGGCCGTCGCGCGAAGTGTATCCCCAGCGGCGATGATATTGCGGCAGATCGGTATATTCGAGGCGCAGGAAATGAAACTCGGCATTACGCGGCGGCGCGAGCTTTTCGTCGTCGTCGGGCTCCTGAAATCGTCCGCGCTGCGCGAGGACGACAAACGCGGCGGCGAGGATGAGCAGAGTGCGCTTCACAGCGTAACACTGCCGGGCGTCTTTGTCGGAGGCGGGTCTATCCATGGGCCGCGATTCAGCTCCGGCGCGGCGGGGATGTTCTTCCAATGCTGCTCATCGCGTTGAACCGCGATGGAAAATAATTCTGCGCCTTTCCGGCTGAAGGTCCAGACAATTGCAAGCTCTTTACTCTGGTTCTGGAAGTCGGCGGTCGCAAAAATACAGAACGCCGGCTCAGACCGTGGCCACCGCTGCACGTCGCGAACCTGAAAGCTCCGCCATGGTCCCATCTCCTCTGTAAGCAGCGCGCATTCCCGCCGCCAATCCATAGGATCCTGGGAGCGAAAGTGCGCTCCCGCTTCTTGATAGATGAGTTCGCAGTTGCGAGTGTTGAATTCGGCCTGCAGGTGCTTCATCGCATCGAGCGCCTGGCTCTTTTGGATTTCTGTCATCTCCGAGCGGCGGGTGTGGCACGCGAGTGGAAAGAGCGAAGTGAGTAAAATCGCCGCAAGAGCGGAGCGAGAGGGGATCATCGCGAGTCCTCCTGACAAAATTGTACTGCGGTTTGGAATATCATCTATAAATGATTGCTCCGCTTCTCGCCCTTTTCCTCGCTCAACAAGGCCAAGCCCGGCAGGCGCCGGCCCAAACGCCCGCGCCCGCCGCGCAGACGACGACTCCGGCTCCCGCTCCGCAGGCTGCTCCTGCTGGACGCGGAGGCCGCGGAGGACTGTCCGGTCCTGGACCCGCCGTTGGCGGCGTGATTGACGAGACCCCGGTGGTCACGCATCATTCGGTGACGGTCCACGGCAAGACTCTCAACTACACCACGACGGTCGCGCAGATGCCGCTCAAAAATCCTTCTAACGGCGAAACCGAGGCGCACATTTTCTACATGGCGTATACGCTGGACGGGCAGAGCGACATTACGAAACGTCCGCTGACGTTCTGCTTCAATGGCGGGCCGGGATCGGCATCGATGTGGGTGCACATGGGCGGCATGGGTCCACGCAGCCCGAAGCTGATGCCGAATGGCAGCATGCCTCCGCCTCCTTATAAGATGATCGACAACCAGGACACGTGGCTGGACCAGACCGACCTGGTGTTCATCGATCCGGTGGGTACGGGGTACAGCCGCGCCAAGACCGTGGAGATCGCGCGCCGCATGAACGGCGTGCAGGGCGATATTCAATCCGTCGGCGAGTTCATGAGGATGTACATCGACCACAACAGCCGCGAGTTGTCGCCGTTATTTATTGCGGGCGAGAGCTACGGGACGTTCCGCGCGGCGGGCATCGCGGGCTACTTGATCGAGCGCGGCATTGCGTTCAACGGCGTGGTGCTGATCGGGACCACGCTGAATCTCGAAACCATCTGGAGCCGCAGCGACGATCTGGTGTTCCAGCTGGAATTCCCGACCTACGCCGCGGATGCGTGGTATCACAAGAAGGTTTCGCCGGATTTGCAAAAGAAAAACTTGCAGGCGTTTTTGAAAGACGCGGAGACGTTCGCGCAAGGCGAGTACGCCAATGCGCTGGCCAAGGGCGACGAACTGCCGGTGGCGGAGCGCAAGGCGGTCATCGAAAAACTGATGAAATATTCCGGCCTGGACGCGCATTATCTGGACGAGACGAACCTGCGCTGGGATGTTTCCCACTTCACGCGTCAATTGCTGCGCGCTGAGCATGAGACGATCGGCCGATATGACGGGCGTTTGCACGGGCCGTCGGCTCTGAATACCGGCGAGACGAGCGAGTACGATCCTTCGAGCTCGCTGATCACGCCTCCGTTTGTAGCGATTTTCACGCACTACATGCGCGACGAGTTGAACTACAAAACCGACATGTATTACTACACCAGCGGAGGCATTCAGCCATGGGATTACGGGCAGGGCAACAGCTTCGGCGACACCACCAGCCTGCTGCGCAACGCGATGGTGAAGAATCCGTACATGAAGGTGATGGTCGCGGCCGGATACTTCGATCTGGCGACGCCTTACTACGCGGTGGAGTACACGTTCAATCACATGGGGCTGAGCCCGGAGATGCACAAGCAGATCACCTGGGATTTCTATCAAGCGGGACACATGCTGTACATCGATTCGGATTCGCACGCGAAGCTGAAGCACGATATTGGCGAGTTTATTTCGGGGTCGATGCCTAAGGGCGATTTGCAGTAAGTGCTGGCATCGACACGAGTGTCGACGCGGCACGCCTGGGGGCGTGCGCCACAACTGCTGATTCTGGCTGTGCTTTTCGTGCCGGCCAATCGGGCGTTTCAGACTAATGCGCCGGTGGCGGATCATTTGCTGGATCCGTTCGCGGCGGGCTGGATGCTGAGCGATACGAATGGGGACGGGATTGTCGATTTCGTCTCCGGAAAAATTGTTGTTGCGCCGAATCCGAGCGCGGCGGAAAACGCTGCGGCGGCTGACATTGCGGCCCGGTTGGGGTTTGGGTCGACGGGATTGACGCTGCCGCTGGTGGTTCCGGCGACGCAGGATCGGAACGACGGGCCGCGAATCTGGGTCGGACGCAATGCGGTTCCAGCGCAGCTCGCTGCGGCTGCGACGCAGTTCGCGGACCAGTTGCAGGCCAACGAAGGCGGAGTTTTTTCGATCGGCGGAAATCTTGCGGTGCTCGGACACGATGATGCAGGATTGCTGGCCGCTGCCGGGGCATTCGCTTCACGCTTTCCATATCAATGGAAGGTTCCGGGTGACAAGCTGAGCGTTTTAAGCGTCGTGCAGGCGAAACCCGTTGGGCTGACCTATCTCAAAGGCAAGGCGGGGATTGCGCGCGCGATTTTCGAAGGCTCGGTTGCGAGCGAGTCACTGAACATAACGATCTTTTATAACAAGCTCGCGATGGTTCATGAACTTGTCGTCTCAGGAGTCACAGCGGTTGGGAAGCCGATGGCGGACGAGCCTCCGCCGCCCACCCCTCCGGCGACGGGAGCGGCGGCGCCGGCCGATCCTGAAGCAGGGCCGGCGCGGTTGGATCTTGCGACCTTATATACAATGCGCGGGCTGTTTCGCGGAACGGCGCGAATGCCGATTCCTTCGAATCTTGATTCGCAGCTTTATGTGCCGGCGGGGACGCCGGGGATCGCGATGGCGAATCTGGCGGCTCGCATGGGGCTCGAAACGACCGGCATCACGCTACCGCTCGCTACTCCTGATTCCGGGGTTGCGTTGAGCGATGTGCGGACGAAGTCGGTGATTGTTGACGGGTCGGACTTGGCGAAGGAAGCGGAGCGGAAGCTTCACGACGAAGATGCGACCGCTCGTGAACCTCTTGCCGCAGGCGAAGGCGAGTTGCGGGTTGTCGATAAAGCGTTTGGTCGGCAGAGCGCGGTGCTGGTCTCGGGCGATCGCGCGGCGGCGCTGGGGCTGCTATCGGAGCATTTTCCGAATTTGTGGGAGGCGGGGAAGCAGTATCTCTCGCTCGAAGAAATTCGCTACGATCTGCATCGCTTTTTTTCGCTGCGGTCTTCGGCGGGACAGGCTAGCGTCGCGCTCTATCGGCTCGACAAGTGGATGGAAGAGATTTCGGGTCCAGTCCACGATGTGAAGGCGTCAGTGTATGTCGATGTTGCGGAAGCGGGACTGAAGAGTGTTGTTGAGACAGAAGTCGGCGCAAGACTTCACATGGCGGTCACAGTGGAAACAGGCAGCCTGCATGCGGGCACGCAGTGTTGCGAGCGAACGCCGTCGCTCCATTACCAGGCTCCGGGATACGCATTTCATCAAGGAACGCCGACGTTTCAGGAGGACCTCGTTATTCCGTGGGAAGGCACGCGGCTGCTGAAAGCGGTGAAGGATTCGCTGCCAAAGATAAAGGGACCGGTGAAGATTCTGGCGCGGGTGAGCGAGGGGCCGGAGCAGAGGAAGAAGCTCGCGGCGCAGATCAAGGCGATGCTGCCTCAGGCGCAGGTGACGGTGCTCTGCGCGTTCAAGCAGGGATTCAGCTGGCTGATGGACGATATCGCGCCACAGTTGAAGGGGAAGGCGGTCGCGTCGATCAAAATCGGGTTCCGGAAGAATGAAGACGCGACGGGGATGCGCGTCATGTACTCGCCTGCGCGGTGGGTTCATGAACTATATCCGGTGGACGAGGCTCTCGCAAATGAGCTGAAACTTCCCCTTGATAAAATCGAGCTGGATGAATTTGAAGGCGGGCCGACGTATCGGGTTCATGCTTACGACGCGGCGGGCAAGGAACTGCTGGCGCGGGAATTCACCGTCACCACGGCGATGCAGCCGTATAACGGCGTGATCAAGCCGTATGAACAAGTCGAGGTCGATACCGGATGGGTGCGGATTGAAGCTGGATCAAGTGTGATTCTGGATCAGCGTATCAAAACCGATATCGAGGAATTCTGGGATCACTACCAAAACGAAACGCTGCCGAAGATTTTCCGGCACGTGATGTCGCAATCGCACGGCGAGCTGCGGCCGGAGTTTGCGCCAATCTTCGACACGCTCAAAATCGACATTCGTATGAGCGAGCCGGATTTTAGTTTGGGCATCGACAAGGAGCACATTTCGTCGCTCGAGGCGTTGCAGGAGGATACGTTTTATTCGACCGAGAACTTCGCCAACATGATCGGCGATATGGAGGCGGGACGCGCGGTGACCTACGTCGGCCGGATTATTCCCATCGTTCACGCGCCGGATGACGGCAAGGACGGGCACGTTCACATCGAGTTTTATGCCAAGCCGGCGGCGAATCCCACGGTTACTTTGAGCTGGATCGACGCTCAGGGGAAGCATCATGAGCGGAAGCGCAATCTGTACGTGTTGACAGGGGCGATGCAGCCGCGGCTGATCGAGGCTCGGGCGACGGCCGAGGGGCCGACGAGCTTGACATGGCTGTTGCCGGCGGATTTCCGGGACGACAAGTATAACGACTGGGTGAAGCTCGAAGGCACAGCGCAAATCGAGCGCGGCGTGTTTCCCGTCGAGCAGGCCAAGGGGCAGATGAAGTGGCTGGGGGCGATGCAGTCGGCGGGATTGTATAAGGACGAACTGGCGTATCCGTACTTGCGCAAGATGGCGGTGGAGTTCGAACTGCCGGTGCCGCTTTCGGCGAAGGTCGATAGCCCGGCGCCGCGCGAGATCGGCAGTTGGAACCTCTGCACTCCCGCAACAAAGCGTCCGATGATTGCCGATTATCGGGACCCGAAGCGAAACTCTGTGCAGTGGGATGAGCCGATTTCGCCGGACGAAAGCGCGTCGGTGCTGGCGAAGTTGAGCGAGACTCCGGGCGTCACCGCGTACTGGATGGGACGCAGTTATCTCGGGCAGAATTTGTGGGCGGCTGACGTGATGCTGCCTTCGCCTGCGCGGCTTCATTCGTGGGCCAAGGAGACGACGCTCAAGGCTTCCATCGTATATAGCGGACGGCAGCATGCCAACGAGGTATCGAGCACCAGCCACATCTTGAAGCTTGGCGAGCAGCTGACTTCCGACGAGGCGACGCGCGCGCTGCTCAAGCAGGTGAACGTGGTGCTGCATCCGATCACGAATAGCGACGGGGCGGATCTGTCGGTACAGCTTGCTGAGATCACGCCGAACAACATGCTGCATCCGGGCTATCACGGATCGCTGGCGGCGGACGTGGTGGCGGGGCAGGCGGAGATCGATCCGGTGTATCCGGAATCGCGGACGCGGAAGCAACTGCTTGACACATGGCTGCCGGACGCGTTTTTGAATCCGCACGGGTATCCGTCGCATGAATGGGTGCAGCCTTTTTCGGAATACTCGGCGTGGGTGACGACCAGGCAGGGAGCGAACAATGGGCGCACGTGGTGGATCCCTCGAGGGTGGTTCACCAGCCTGACTTATTTGCGCGACGACACGCATCTTTACAGCGAAAAAATCGCGTATGAAATTCGCGACCGCATCGTGGAGGCGCAGCGCGGCGTGCCTGGGCTGCTCGACCTTGAAAACCGGATGAACGCTCGCTACCAGCGATTCGGCCAGCGCTGGCAGCCGGAGGACATGCAGCAGCCGGTTGTCAACGGCATCCGGATTTACATGGCGCTAAAAGGCTCGGCCGGAGGCCGAGGTGGCGCGTCGGGCGGCGTATCGCCCGACGTCACCTGGGATTCCGGCTACACTGAAGCGCCGGATGAGACGGCGCACGGAGACTACATGAAGCTGATGGCGTCGGCCGGCCTCGCGTTCGATCGCGTGCATCTGGACTATCTGGCGCACGCGAAGTTAAGGATCACGCGCACGGAGAGGGAGCAGAGCGGCAAGGTGACGTGGCGAGTCGAGCGCCTGCGGCCGAACCTGCCGGCGTCGGAAGTCGAACCCGCGAGAACTCCGTAGCATTTACGCGGGCTGTGCCAGATGGTAGCCGTATTGATGGCGTAACTGCTCGTCGGCCAGAATCTCGATTCTCCTGGGATGGAGCGCCCTGTTTTTTCGTGCGTCATATTAACCTTGACGAGCACCGTGGCGCGCCGAAGGAGTACGCATACGTAAATTTTCGCTAAGGCTTTTCCCCAAGCCACCCGCGGCCCGAATATGCCGATTAACTAGACGAGAGAGTATGAGTTCCACGCCTGATTCGCCAAATCCAGAAGTTATTGAACAAATGGAACAAACCGCGCTCGCCTGCTATTTGAGCACGGTGGTTGCGGTGGGAAACTGCATGGCTGAAGTGTGCCCGTCGGTGGGCGCGATGTACCGCGACCGGCTATTGAAGTTGCCGCGCAGGCTGGGCTTCGACGCGACGCCGCAGGCACTGCGGCAGAGCCAGGATGCGGTAGAGACGGATCTGGTGGAATATTCGCGAACCGCCAGCGCCTGGATCACGGCCGGGTCGAGCCACGCGGCCATGCTGCTGGAGCACCTGCGCGAAACGGAGGAGACGCTGGCCGCCTCCGCCGATTTGCAGAGGGCTTTTCTGGAGGATCTGGCCGACCACATCGGCACGGCGGCGGAAGTGGATTCGGAAGCGGACTTGCGCGTGGGATTCAAGCGCTACGCCGCAGGGCTGCGCGCGTATTCGCGCCGGGCGCTGACGGAAAAATTGGCCACCATCGAAGATCTGCGGCGCAGGCGCGAGGAAATCGACGCCTGGCTGGCCGAGGCCACTACCTCCAATTTCACCGACCTTGAGACGGGCCTGCTGAACCGCTCGGCCGCCGAAAGGCGGATCGCCACGCAAATCGCAAAAAGGAGAGCGTTCTGCGTCATCCTGGTGGGATGGACGGAGGCGGGCTCTGAACATCCGAGGCTCAAGGATTCGGGTACCGCGCCCATTATGAAGGACCTGGCTGAGCGACTGGCCGCGACGATCCGGCCGTACGACGTGGTTTTCCGTTGGTCAGAGGACAAACTGATGACCATTTTCGAAGCCTCCGAAGCCGAGATCGCCGCGCGGGCGCAACAGATCGGCGGGTGGCTTGGCGACGGGATGTGCACGGTGGAAATCGGGGGAGAAACGCTGGCAGTGAAAACCCACGCCAATGTGACCGTGCTGGAGCATCTGGCCGAGCAGTCCGACGCGCAACTGATTGCGCGGATGGAGGCGGTATCGCTGTGCGGTGCGGCGCGCTAGCCTTAAGAATGGAACCGCGACCAGCGGAGCGGTCAACGCCCGCTGAAGCGACGGAATCGCTTTTCCCGCAGCCTTTTGTTGAGTGGGGCGAAAACTCCAGTTTCAAACGTGGGGCGGGCTACCAGCCCGCAGCCGCCCACTGGGCGGCTCTTGTTTTCAACACCGAAAGCCGGCTGATAGACTCGTCCCACACGGCAGTTTCCACATAAACTCTGACGCATGGGACTTCCGGCTTGTGAAAACCCGTCTACCGCAGGAAGTAGCCGCGTGCCAGCTCGGGCTTCTTTTCGAGCGCGGAAACCCAGCAAGTGAGAGCTTCCTCGCCTCTTCCCAGCGTCTGCAATACATGGCCGAGATTGGAGAGCGCTTCGGGAAAATCCGGGCGCAAACTGAGGGCGGAGCGGTACAAGTCGACGGATTTTTCGAGATCGTCGAGATTCTGCGAAAGGAGGCCGGCGTTGTAGTAAATCTCCGGCGATGTTTCGCCCGCATCGAGCAAGGCCAGATGATAAGTAAGCGCCTTGTAATGGTCCGGCCGCTCAAGCGCGGTCACGGCGAGCCCGTTTAACGCCTCGGTCGATTTCGGATTCCGTCCCAGAAGATTGGTCAAAACGGCTTCGGCCTGGTCGTATTCGCCGCTCCGCGTGTGGGCCAGCCCCAGGTTGATTTCCGCTTCCGGCCATTCGGGCCGATTCCTGAGACAGGCTTCAAAGGCGGGAATGCTGCCCGCGTTGTCGCCGCGCTGCAGGCGCAGATAGCCCAGCCGGAACCAGGCGTTGTCCACTTCCGGATTGGTCTTCACCAGGTTCGCGTAGTGCGATTCCGCCTCTTCGAGCGCACCGCTGCGTTCGATGATCGACGCCAGTTCCAGCTTCAGATCGGCGCGTTCCGGCGCGGCTCCGACGGCTCTTTCGAAGGCGGCGCGAGCATTGGACCAATCGCCCAGTTCGCGATGAACCACGCCCAGGTTGATGTGCGCGAAGGTCGCTTCCGGGCGGATGTTACCCGCCCGCTGATAGGCGTTGGCGGATTCCGGCAGACGGCCCAGGCGCTGGAGAGCGACACCCAGGTTGAACCAGTGATCGTAGGAATTGGGAACAAGCTCCGTTAGACGGGTGGTGTACTTCGCAGCGGCTTCAAAATCGCCGGTGGCGAAGGACGCTCCGGCCAGTCCGACCAGGCCGCCGACGGCGTCCGGGCGGAGGGTCAACAGCTGGTCGCTCCAGCGGCGCACAGAGTCGTAATCTTTTCGCTGCAAGCTGAGGCTGATCAGATTGGTCAGTGTTTCCCCGGCATGAGGATTCTTGGTCAGAATCCGTTCATAGAGGGAGGTGGCTTCATCGAACTCCCACAGCAGTTGCAGTCCGACCGCTTTTCCGAACAGAGCTTCTTCGGAGTTCGGCTCCTGGGCGAGCGCCGCGTCGAAAGTCTCAATGGCGGCTTTACCGTCGTTCAATTGCAGTAGGCATGCGCCCGCCGCAAGCTTGGTTTTCAGCTCCTGATCGCCGCGCGAAATGGCTCCGCGGAAATTCTCGAGCGCCTCCGCGTAGCGGCCCAGGTGTTGCAGGCACAGGCCCAGCTTGTAACGGGTCGACGCGTCCTCTGGCAGGAGTTCGGCGAGCCGTGAGTAGCTGGCGGCCGCGACATCGAAGCGGCCTAGTTCGGAATTGATGTGGCCGCGCGCGGCCTGGATCTCGGCCAGATCGTTGCCCTGGGCGTAAGACTCGGCGTGATCGAGCTCTTTCAGCGCCTCCTCCTGCTCGCCCTTCAGATGCAACGAAACGGCAACGGCCAACGCCCGTAATGCGGCGTCGCTGGTCGACTGTTCCGGCTCTGCTGTCGCTACGTTCCCCGAATTGGTCTTTGTTTTCTGCATAATTTCCTCGGATGGGCCAAGAGGCCTCGAATCCTACTTAAGCATCGGTATTTATGTCTAAGGTCTGCATAGCCGCATGTAAAAGTTGGTAAAAGGTATCATTGCGGCAACGCGCCCAATCGCGGCCAGGCCCGGGCTGACGGGAGGATGGGGCTTCTGCGAACGGCCAGAAATCTGAAAAGCGCCACTTCCTGAGTGGCAGGCAGGCAGGGTTGCCAGTTCGCGGTCAGGGAGCAAACTCCTATCTTATTGTTGCGGGATGGGATATCACCGGCAGCCAGCAGGCCGGTTGGGACGCTGGCCGACCACTCGGGCTGCCCAAAGCCGGCGCTGGCGGCCTGGGTAAACGTCTGTGCGAACAAAGTCCCCAGCAGCCTGCTCGTGCTCAGAACCCGCTGGTCGACAGGTACGGTTGGCACAAGAAGATGGATCGCGGGCGCCAATCCGACCGGGGCCGGGTCGGGCTTCGGGGGCTGCGCGACGTCGCTTTGCCGCCACGCCCTCTTAAGACAAGGCCGCGACTCCGCATAGGCGATCGCCGTGGGGAGGGAGAGACGGCCGGTCTCATTTTCCCAGGTGCGGGGCGCGAAACCTTCCCACCCCGGAAACGACGCCAGGATCGATCGCAAACCGACGGTCAGCGCATCCGCGGGCGCAACCTGAAACGGTGGCGCCTGCCCGCGCGGGATCGTCTCCAGAACCTCCCGCAGGAGCGTATGGGCGGACTCATTTAGAATCTGCGCGCGGTCGATATTCGGCGTCAGCGTCGCATTCGGACGAACGGGCGCTGGGACTGGCGCCGTATAATCGATCGCTTCGGTCGCTTCACGGACTAGTTCCAGCGGCGGACGGGCAAGATCGATGGATCCGTCCAGGGCCTGCCATCGGTAAGACTCCACGGAAGTGTTTTTGGGAAGGATCATCGCCGATGCCGTAGGCAGGGCGAAGCCGCTTTGGGCCGGCGTTCCGTCCGCATCCCTCGGCCCTACCGACCCTGTTCGAGAAAAGCCTGTCGCCTGCGGAAGCCTTCCCGACCAGGGCTGAGAGGGCTGTTGGGCACGATCGCGAACGGGAGCCAGTTCCCAATCCCGCGGCGTGGAACTCGCGTCATCGTCGAAGCGGCTCGATGCTCCTTCTCTCTCCTGAAACGATGGCGCCACCAGGAACGCCAGACGCTGTTCGGCAGGGCGCCTCGTCTCCGCCGGGGGCGGCGGGACCGGGTGAACCTCGATCGGATGGACGTGAACCGGTGGCGGTTCGACAGGTTCGGCATGCGGCGCTAGAGGCGTATCGCCTTCGACCGGCTCGAAATGGTCCTGCTCAATATGGGCCGGCTCGAGATGCACCGCTGGTCCATCGGATTCCGGCTCGGCCGCCGGTTCGCTGGGAGCCGAATTTTCGATTGCTTCCATTTCCGGCGGATCGCAGGGGCCAGCCGCCAGCGCCGGCTTCTCAATCGTGCATGGAAAGCTCTCGGGCGGAGCAATTGCATCGTGCAACTGCGTCCAGTCTCGGGGAGGAGTTTCGGAAAGGCCCAGGCGGAGGAATAAGTTCAGAATGCAGACGGTAGCGTCGACGTCATGCACGGGGAACGCCAGATCGCGGGGCGCGGCGACCGGTTCGTTGGCGTCCAGGACGCTCGCCGGAACGGACTCATGCGGCGGGAAACCAGATAGCGGCGAGACCAGAAATCCGGCGTAGGGGGGAGCCTTGGGCGGAGCTTGGACGGACGCGACAAGGGGCGGCGCAACCGCTATCTCCTGAGTCCGGAACGCCGAAAGGCGCGCCAGCGCGGAATCCGTTTCGGCTTCGGTATCGGCAACCTCTTTAAAGACCAGAGGGACCTTGGCCGTTTCCTCGTCCGGCAGGCTGATCAGCCGGTCGTAGGCGCTTTTCGACAACTGGAGCTGATAGGCGTCAAAGTGCTCGGCCGAACAGAAGCTGTCGCCTTTCGCCAACTTCAGCAGGCTCAGCTTTTTATTGCAATGGAGGCAGCGCATGAATTTCCGTCACTCCTTTATCGGCCGGAGGGGCGGATTTCAGTAGCGCCAGCCGTAAAGGACAGCGTTACCTGACCGCCCACGACAGTGATGGAAGGGATAAGGTGCGGCAGGCTTGAGTCGAGCGCGCTTCTTCGCTGGTAGAATGAACACGTGGCATATCCTGAACATTTCATCGCCCCCATGCGGGCCGAGCTGACTCGTTTTGGCGTCGAAGAGGCGCGGACGCCGGAGGAGGTCGACCAGATGATTGCGTCCGGCGGCACCGTCATGATGATCGTAAATTCGATCTGTGGCTGCGCGGCCGGACGAGCCCGTCCGGCCGTCGGCATGGCTTTGCAGCACGCCTTGAAACCGGCCAAATCGGCCACAGTATTTGCCGGCGGAGATGAAGCGGCCGTGGCCCATCTTCGCGCGCTGCTGGCCGATTACCCGCCGTCGTCGCCGTCCATCGCTTTATTTCAGGACGGCAAGCCGGTGCACATGATTCATCGCCACGAAATCGAACGGCGCGACGCCATGCAAATCGCGGCGCTGCTCACCGACGCTTTCGACAAGTTCTGCGTGCCCGCCACCCCTCGCGTTTAAGCGATGCCGAACCGGAGAGCCCTGATTGCGGGATTGGCCGCGCTGGCCCTCCTGGTCTGCTACGCGTCCACGCTGCGCGGCATGTTCAATCAGTGGTGGACGGATGAAGACATGTCCCATGGCTTCGCGGTGCCGCTGGTGATCGCCTGGATCGTGTGGCGCGAACGCGCCCGGTGGATGGCGCTTCCGGTGGAGCCCACCTGGTGGGGATTCCCGTTGCTGGCGGGCGCGGCCGCCGTGCAGGCGATTTCGTCGCTTGGATTGGGGCTGTTCGCCAGCGCCGTGGCGTTTCTTGTTTCGGTCATCGGCACGATTCTTTGCCTGGGAGGATTCGGATTCCTCCGCGCGTGGGCCTTCCCGGCCGCGCTTTCGTTATTCATGCTGCCGAAACTGGCGATCGTCTATAACCAGACCACTCTGCCACTGCAATTGCTGGCCAGCCGCCTGGCGTCAGGCACGCTTTCGCACCTCGGATTTCGCGTGGTGCGAGAGGGCGTGATTCTGGATGTCGGCGGGCATCGGGTATCGGTGGTTGAGGCATGCAGCGGCGTGCGCTATCTGCTGTCGCTGGCGTTTATCGCGGTGGTGTTTGCGTATCTGGTGGACACGAAGCCCGTTACGAAAGTGTGGGCGCGCTGGGTTCTGCTGGCGGCATCGGTCCCCATCGCGATTGTCGCCAACGCCATTCGCGTGGCGGTCTCGGCGGCGGTTCCGGCGCTCGATTCCGGCACTCCCCACGAACTCGCCGGAACGGCCGTTTTCCTTCTCTGCCTGGTATTGGTTTTTATCGTACACCGGTTGTTCAATTCCTTCTATACGTGGAGCCATGAACGAGCCTAAGACCATTCTCGTGCCTCTTTTTCTCGCTTCCCAAGCGTTGTTTATCCATTGGACGGGCGCGCTGGAGCAGCCTCCGGCCAAACCTGACCTCACCCGTTTTCCAGCAAACGCCGGTCCTTGGGAGCGCATCAGCGAAGACCGCGTCGACGAAGCAACCCAGGCTCAACTGGGCGCGGACCGGCTGATCAACTCGATGTACGTAGGGCGTCCGGATGGAGGGTTTGCCAACCTGTTCGTGGCCTGGTTCCAATCCCAGAGGGCCGGGACCAGCCAGCCCCATTCGCCGCAGGTCTGCCTTCCCGCCGCGGGATGGGTGCCCGAATCGACGGGAACCATCGACATCGCCACTAGCGCGGGGACCATCACCGTCAACCGCTATGTCATCGTCAACGGGCAGCAGCGCGAAGTAGTCCTCTATTGGTATCAGACGCCGAGACGGGTGGTTCCGGGCGAGTGGGCGGCGAAATTCTGGCTGATGGTGGACGCGCTCCGGGACCGGCGCACGGATACTTCTCTAGTGAGGGTGACTACCTGGGTGGTGGATAACGATGTCTCTACCGCGACCAACGCCGCAGTGGAGTTCTCAAGACAAGTATACCCGTTGCTGCGGGAGGCGTTCCCCCGGTAGCAACGGGTATAGAAAAGAGAAGTTAGTTCGTTGCCGGCTTTCGGAACGCGAAATAGAGTCCCATGCAGGCCAGGGCGGCGAGCAGCAGGACCAGGGAAGGAGGCGCCGGAGTGGCATTGCCAGGGCCCGTCGTGACCGCCAGGTTCGCGGTCGGGATACCTTCCAGGCTGAAATAACCCGTGCCGCCGTTGGCTGCGACCGCCGGACTGAAATTCACCGTACCGGAGTTGCCGCCTCCCGCGATATTGGTGAACGTCACTCCGGGACCCGCATAATCGCCGGGGTCAGTTCCGGCAATCTGAGACGCGGTACAGTAACTGCTCCCGACGAACGTGTAGACGCAAATTCCGTCGCCGTCGAACCCGAAAATGCCGGTTCCACTGAGATTCAGGGCACCAACCGCCGTGCCGCTATTGTTCTTGACGCCAACGAGCACGTCCTCGCTGGTTTCGTACGGAGTCGTATCCGTGACAGCCACGGAAATGTTGCCATTGGCGGCGATGGTGATGACCACGTTGCAGCCCGTTGCTGCGGAGTCAGGCGAGTGCGGAAACGGGTTAGCGCCGGATCCGGCGGGGCAAATCGTGCCCGCCACCGCGAACGCGCCTCCACAAAGTGCAACAAGAAGAGCCTTTTTCAGCGATCTCAATCCATTCATCGTGTGTCCCCCTCCGGACCTGTTCGTAGTATCCAACTACCCCATTGGGCTAGTCCAAGCTAGAATACACTCTTTACAATCGCTAAGTCAATAATTATGATCGTTTTCCACAGGAAAATGTCAACTCAGGCCGTCCTCGAGACGTCTTAACGGCTTCCAGCAGAACGTGCGACCCAATTTCTACCTCATTTCCTGCGTTATTAGCGTAGGTGTTTTATCCGCCGGAACCCGGCAGAGCGGCTCCGTGCGGGCGGCGGACCAATTTCTGCCCGGAGCTGCGATCACCGCCGCCCAGGGTGACACGAAGATCACAACGTTCACCGACGAGGCTGGACGCTATACGCTCGATTTGGCTCCCGGCGTTTGGGACATTCAGGTGCAAGCCTTTGGATTTACAGCGGTTAGCGAGAAGGTCACGGTCGGCGCGGAGCCTGTATACAAGGACTGGACGGTAGAAATGCCCCGCATCGCCGGAGCACCGGCGCCGGGACCGGCGAGCCAGACCAGGAATCGTGGCCGGGGCGGAGGTGGCCGCGGAGGTTTTCCTCAGCAAGGCAGGGGCCCCGGAAACGGAGCACCAACTGGGAATCGGCCAGGAGCACCTGGGCAGCCGGCTCCGCCGCCGCAGCGGCAAGCGTTTCAAAATGCGACGGTTACCGCGACGCAGGACGGTCAGCAGGCTCTCTCCGATGCGGCCAATGCCGCGACGGCTGGCCTAGGCGATCCATCGGAAGCCGACGAGGCATTTCTGGTCAACGGCAGCACCAGCGGAGGCCTCGCGCAGTCGAGCGACGATGAAGCGCGACGGCAAAGGATGATGGGACGCGGAGGAGGCCCTCCCGGCGGCCCTCCGGATGGTGGTCCCGGCGGACCCATGGGGCTAAATAGCACGCTTGGCCTGCCTCCCGGCATGACCGCTCCGGGCGGCGATACTCTAGGGCTGGCCGGGTTGGGCGCGAGCGCGATAAACGGCGGATTTGGTGGAGGATTCGGCGGCGGCCCCGGCGGCGGGCAAGGTCCTGGATTTGGAGGCGGTCCCGGTGGGGGAGGCCCCGGCGGCGGGGGACCGGGCGGCGGAGGGGGTGGGCGCGGGGGAGGAGGTCGTGGAGGCGGGGGCGGGCGCGGCGGCAATCAGAACCGGCGTGGTCCTTACAATGGCCAGTTCGCCAGTTTCGGAAACCGCAGGCGGCAGCAGCCGACCTACACCGGGTCTGTTTTCATCACGTTGCAGAATTCGGCGTTGAATGCCGCGCCGTTTTCCCTCAACGGGCAGTCGCAGCCCAAGCCTTCTTCGGACAACGCGAAATTCGGCGTCAACGTGGGCGGCCCGATGGTGATCCCGAAAATTATGAACTGGCAGCGGGCGAGTTTTTATTTCACGTATCAAGGCACGCAGAGTCGCAATCCCTACAGCCAGGTTTCCTCTGTCCCTACGCCAGCCGAGCGCGGCGGCGATTTCTCGGGCATCCCGAACATCATCTACGATCCGCTGAACGCCACGCCTTTCCCGAACAACATGATCCCGCTGGCGCGATTCAACTCCGCGTCGGCCGGGCTGCTCAAATATTTCCCGCCGCCGAGCTACGGGAGCGGAGTGCAGAACTATCGCAACGTCGCCTCGACGCCGAACAACAACAATAATATCGGCGTGCGCTTGAATGCGCCGCTTTCGAATAAGGACCGGCTCACGTTCAACGAGCAGTATCAGAATCGCGATTCCAACACCGAGCAGTTGTTCGGATTTCGCGATTCCACCACAGGATACGGCCTCAGTTCCTCCGCCGGATGGAGCCACAGTTTCGGACGACGGTTCAACAACAGCGCGACGCTGACGTTCAGCCGCAACGTGACCATCGGCAATCCGTTTTTCGCCTACTCCAGCGATGTCGCCTCGGAGTTGGGCATCACGGGCACGTCGCAGTTGCCCATCAACTACGGGCCGCCCAATTTGTCGTTCACTAATTTCGGGAGCCTTTCGGACAGCTCGGCTTCATCCACGCACAGCCAGACGTTCAATTTCACCGACAACATCACCTATGTTCTGAAGAAGAAGCACAACCTGACGTTCGGATATTTGTTCCGGCACCTGGATCAAGACAGCCTCAGCAATCAGAACGCGCGAGGGTCGTTCAGTTTCAGCGGCTTGTTGACCAGCCAACTGAGCGCGACCGGCCAGCCTGTTTCGGGCACCGGATACGACTTCGCGGATTTTCTTCTCGGGCTTCCGCAATCGAGCTCGGTGCGCTTCGGGACCAATCCCATTTATCTGCGCAGCTGGGCGACCAGCGGCTACGCGCAGGACGACTATCGCATTTCGCGCGGCCTGTCCTTCAATTTCGGATTGCGCTACGAATACTTCGCGCCGTACACGGAGAAATACAATCGCCTGGCGAACCTGCTGATCAGTCCGGATTTTACTTCGGTTACGGTCGCGATGGCGGGCACCAGCGGGCTGCCCACCAGCCTGGTGCGGCCGGAGAAAGCGAATGTTTCTCCGCGATTCGGCTATGCGTACCGTCCGTTTCCGAAGCATGCGCTGATTTTCCGTGGAGGGTACAGCATTTTCTATAGCGGCTCGCCGTACGGAACGATCGCGAGCAGCATGGCAACGCAGCCCCCGTTCGCGACCACGGCGACGCTGTCGACCACCGTCGCGAATCCGTTGACGATCGAGAACGGCTTCGCGGCATCGCCGTCGCAGACGGTGACCAATACCTACGCCGTCAATCCGGACTATAAACTGGGGTACGCGCAGACCTGGAGCTTCGCGATTCAGAACACGCTGCCGCACGCGGTGGTGGTCGAACTGGAATATATCGGAACGAAGGGGACGGATTTAGGGGTGGTGGAAGCGCCGAATGAGTCCGTCGGAACATCCGTGGCCACGGCCCAGCAGAATCTGAAAATCGCCAACGCCACCGGGTTCACGTATCAGACGTACGGCGCCAATTCGATTTTCAACGCCGGCCAGACGCGCATCACGCGGCGGTTTCAAAGGGGTCTTTCCGCAACCGCGTTGTACACCTTTTCCAAATCGATCGACGACGCAAGCAGTTTCACCGGGACGGGCGGCAACGTCGCGCAGTTCATCAATAACTGGGGATTGGAGCGAGGGCTTTCGAGTTTCGACCAGCGCCACAATCTATCGACCACGTTTCTGGCGTCGTCGCCAGTGGGCGTTCACGGAATGATGCGGAATGGCGGGTGGAAGACGGCGGCGCTGGCGGGATGGATGTTCAGCGGGACCTTTTCGGCGACTTCGGGCACGCCGATGACGGCTACGATCGGCGGCAACCTGTCGAACACCGGAGGCAACGGGGCCATCGGCACGCCGCGCGCGCAGGCCGCGGGACTGCCGATTGAAGCGGCCGGCTCTCCGTATTTCAATTTGCTGGCGTTCACGACGCCCGCCGCGGGGCAGTTCGGCAACGCCGGGGTCGATACGATTCCGGGGCTATTTCATACGTCGCTCAACGCGTCGCTCAATCGCGCGTTTCGATTCGGGGATACGCGGCGGCAACTGCAATTGCGCCTGAGCGCGACTAACGCGCTGAATCACGTCGTGATCACCAATATCGGGACCACGGTGAACTCGAACATGTACGGGTTGCCGACCGGCGCATCGGCTACGAGAGCGGTCACGCTGCTGCTGAGGTTCAGCTTCTGATGAAAAAGATCTACAGGCCGCCGATGAACGCCGATGAACGCCGATCACGAAAACATGTTTTCCATCGGCGTTTATCGGCGTTTATCGGCGGCCTATTATGTTTTTTTCTTTCCGCGCCCGCGCAGCAGCCTCCTACGTTTTCCACCCGACGCGACCTGGTGATTGTCGACGTCACAGTGAAGGACAAAGCCGGGAAGCCCATCGACGGCCTGACCCAAAAAGATTTCGCCGTCTTCGAAGACGGCAAGCAGCAGCAGATCCAGGTGTTCGAATACCAAAAGCTGGCGATGGACCCGGAGCCTCCACCGACGCTGACGTTATCCGAGCAACTGGTACTGCCGCAGGCCGCGAAAACCACCATCACCGCGGAAAAGCCCGGCGAGATCACCTATCACGACAAACGACTGCTGGTCTTCTTTCTCGATTTTTCGTCCATGGGCATCCCGGAACAATTGCGCGCGCAGGTCGCGTCGCTGGAATACCTGGACAAACACATCACCAAGGACGACATGGTGGCGATTCTGCTGTACACCAGCCAGATTTACATCAAGACGGATTTCACGGCCGACCGCGAGTTGCTGACGCAGATCGTCAAGGATCTCCCGATCGGCGAAATGTCGGAAATGGCCGGCCTGGCCGACACGGGCGACGCCAACAACGAAGACACCGGCGCGGCGTTCGTGGCCGATGAGACGGAATTCAACATTTTCAATACCGATCAAAAACTGGCCGCGATCGAGCAGGCGGCGCGGATGCTCTCGGCACTGCCGGAGAAAAAGGCGCTCCTTTATTTCGCGGCGGGCGTGAGCAAGACGGGCGTCGACAACCAGGCGCAACTCGAAGCGTCGATCAACGCGGCAGTAAAGGCCAATGTGTCGATTTATCCCATCGACACGCGCGGTCTGATGGCCGACCCTCCGGGCGGTGGCGCGAGCAAAGCCGCCTCGCGCGGTAGCGGGATTTTCAATGGTTCGGCATACAACTCGCAGCGCGCGTCGATCAACGATTCGCAGGAGACGCTCTCGACGCTGGCCGCGGAAACCGGCGGCAAGGCGTTTCTCGACAGCAACGACATCGCTGGAGGAATTACCCAGGCGCAGCAGGCCATGCGCAGTTATTACATCCTCGGGTATTACACGACGAACACCGCGGAAAATGGAAAATATCGCCGCATTCAAGTGAAGCTCACCAACGGGATGAACGCCAAGCTGGAGCACCGGCTCGGCTACTACGGTCCGAAAACCTGGGGCAAACTGAGCGGGCAGGATAAAGAACAACAGCTGAAAGAAGCGATTTCGGCGGGCGATCCGATTACCGATATTCCGCTGGCGTTGCAGGTCGATTATTTCCGCGTGTCTGCGCTCAGCTATTTTGTGCCGGTTTCGGTGAAGATTCCGGGGTCGGTGATTGCGCTGGCGGCGAAGGGAGGCGCGAGCGTCACGCAGTTCGATTTCGCGGGTCAGATTCAGGACGAGCAGCGCAACGTGGTGGGCAACGTGCGCGACAACATCAGGGTCAATCTGGATAAAGATCCCAACGCCAAATCGAATCGCAAAAATTTTCAGTACAACGCCGGGTTCACGCTCGGGCCGGGAAAGTACCACATGAAATTCCTGGTGCGCGAAAACATCACCGGCAAAATGGGCACGTTCGAAGCTCGCTTCACCGTGCCGGACCTGAGCGCCGAAACGACGGGGCTGAAGCTGAGCTCCATCATCTGGAGCAATCAGCGCGAACCGCTCAAAACGGCCGTCGGCGTGGCGGAAAAAGTCACGAAAAAGGAAATATCGGCCGACCCGCTGATCGACGGCGAAGAAAAAGTGGTGCCGAACATCACCCATGTTTTCCGCCGCAACCAGAACCTGTACGTGACTTTCGACGTCTACGATGCGTGGCCTGATCCGGCCAACGCCAAGGCGCGGCGCGTGAAGGTCAGCATGAGCCTGTTCAATCAAAAGGGCGCGAAAGCGTTTGAAGTGGGGCCACTGAACGAATCGGAGGTGGCGGCGACGCGGCCCGAAACTGTTCCGGTGAGGTTCCAGGTGCCGCTCAAAGACCTGGCGCCGGGCCGTTATATATGCCAGATTAACGTAGTCGACGAGGTCGGCCGCAAGTTCGCTTTCCCACGGGCGCCTCTGGTTGTGGTTCCATAGAGAGAAGCTCTGTATAGTTTTGCTTCAAATGATTGCACCCTAACGTTGGCGGTCTACGTCCAAGTGTTCTTGCGTTCGATAATTCATTTACTCCAAGTGTCTTTGCTGCTGACGGCGCTCGCCTGCGCGGGCACCCCCGCCGCCGCCCCAACCTTTAATAAAGAAATCCTGCCCATCCTGCAAACGCGTTGCCAGCCCTGCCACAGGCCGGGCGAAGTCGGGCCCATGCCGCTGATCACCTATGAGCAGGTCCGGCCGTGGGCCAAGGCGATCGTCGAAGCGGTGAAGACCCAAAAGATGCCGCCCTGGTTCGCGGACAAATGCTGCGGTGAATTTTCGACCGAGCATATTCTAAAACCGGAGGAGATCGCGGCCATCGACCAATGGGTGGCAGGCGGAGCGCTCGAAGGAAAGAAAAAAGACGCGCCGCGTCCCATCAAATGGACCAACGATTGGAAGATCGACGGGCCGAGCGTGGTGGTCAGCCTGCCGCATGCGTTCGAGATTCCGACCAACGCGAAGATTGATTATCAGTACGTGATTCTGCCTATCGACCTGGCGGAGGACAAGTGGGTGAGCGCGATCGAGATTCATCCCAGCGACCGCAGCGTGGTGCATCACGCGGTTCTGTACGTGCGAACGAAGGATTCCAAGTGGCTGCGCAATATGCCCCGGCTGACGATGTTCGCGCCAGCGGCCGGGAGCCCGATGTCACCCGACGACCTTCTCGCCCAGGCCGCCACCGATATTCTGGCTGTCTACACCCCCGGCAGTCCGGCCGCCGTGTGGCCGGAGGGGATGGGTAAAAAACTCCCGGCGGGTTCGGACCTGGTGCTGCAGCTGCACTACACGTCGAAGAAGACGGCTGCGAGCGACCGCACTTCGGTCGGCATCAACTTCCTGAAAGAGCGGCCCGCGAAGCGCGTGCTGACATTGCAAATGCAGAATCGCGACATCGTGATTCCTCCGGGCGCGAGCGATTATCACGCATCGGTGACCGGCGTGATGCCTCGCGACGCGCTGCTGATCAGCATGTTCCCGCACATGCACCTGCGCGGGAGCGCCTTTGAATACGCGTACGTCGATTCCGGCGGCAAACTGGAAACGCTGCTGCGGGTGAAGCCGTACGACTTCTTCTGGCAGATGAATTATCCACTGAAGACGCCGAAACTGCTGCCGAAAGGCACGAAGCTGGTGTGGACCGGCTATTTCGACAACTCGGCCAACAATCCTCGCAACCCGGATCCGAAAGCAACGGTGCGATGGGGCGAGCAGAGCTGGGAAGAAATGATGGTAGGCTTTTTCGATGTCGCGGTGGACGCGAACGTGGATAAAGTCGCGTTTTTCGGCACGGCGAATCCGTAGGGCGATCCTTAGCATAAACTGGACTTGGGATGAGGCTCCAGCGAATCACTCGTCGCGCAGCCGCGATTGCACTTCTGTGCGTGGCCCCATTCGCCGTGCGCGCGAATTCAGATACCTGACTCCACGATCGATCTCACGGAATACATACCAAAGGCACCGACGATTTTCAGAGGAACTGTCGTAGACTCCTCCATTGTCGAGGATGACCGAATCCCCGCCAAGGCCATCGCACGACTCGAAGTGCAACGCTGGTACCGGGGTGAAGAAGGTCCGGCAGCCACTGTGTACTACGGAGTGGGGGGAATAGCCGGCCACAACTGCATCGACCTCAAGCCAGGAACGCAGTGGCTCATCTTTGCAACCGAGCAGAACGGGCATCTGGAGTTCGTCGACGATTGCTACGGCGCAGTCGCGGACTCTCCTCTGATTGCGCCATCTTTGCCTCATCCCGACATGCTCGCGCAGTTGGAAGTCGACTTTGAGGCAGGGCTCGACGACCCTAATCCTGCCAACAGGCTCGTCGGCATTCAGCGGCTGGGGGGCTCAAGTCCGCATCATCGCGTCCCGCACTTCACCGCATTATCGAAAACGGAGATGCGGGGGAAAAGAATTGGGCAACGTATCCGGCCCTTCGCGGAGGCGATACAACGGTACTTCCGAGAGTTCGCGAAATGCTTGTGCGGGGAGAAAAGGATACACCGTCGTTTTTCCTCGCTTGGGAACTTGGCCAGGTGAGAGACAGAAGCGCGATCCCAGAGCTGATCGAAATAACCAAGGTGGCGGAAGATTCGAACGCGCGAAAGTACGCCATCGAGGCTCTTGGTCAGAAGCTGGAGGCCTCGGAGGCATTGCCCGCGATCGCCGCTCGGCTGGCCGATTCGGATTCGGGCGTCCGCTTTTACACATTAGACGCGATGAGAACCATTACGGGGGAGCCCGCATGCAGTCTGTCGATGGAACCTCGATACACACAGGATATGATCGAGCCGCAGATCCAATACTGCCTTTCCTGGTGGAAGGGCCAAGGCAAATAGAAGTTCGCGAATCGGCCCCGACCGGTCAATTAACCGGAACCGCGTTGCTCTGGTCGAGCGTGATCGAGTTCGCACCTGCCTTCAACTGCACCGCTTGACCCCAGACCAGCGCCTGGTTGTTATAACGCGTCGCGATCATCAGATAGTAGGTTCCTGGAGGCACTCCGGGAAATAATCCCGCGCCGTTGGCGTCGGCGCGGACGGAGGAGGCGGCGCTGGCCTTGATGGCTTCGTTGATTTTCGGGCAGTCGGGAGTACGTGTGCCGCACGCAATTCCCGCGAATTTATAGGGCGAGGTTCCGGCAGGCACAGAGACACCGCCTTTGGCCAATGCGCTGGCGTAACTGTCGCGCAGGAGAACGTAAGGATGCCCGGCGAGCGGATTTTGTGCGCCGGCAGGGAATCCGGAGACGATCGACAGGGTCGCGTTGCCGAGCGGCGCCGAGGGAGTCGAGAGAGTGCCCCCGCCGTTCGCGGGTGCAGCCGTGCCGCCGCTGGCTGGAATGGTTTTGCTGGGCGCCAGCGGGGCGAGGTCGCAGGTCTGCTCCATGGGGGCGAACGTAAAATCGCCGTTATCGTTGGTGCCGACCACCATGCGTCCGTGGGCCAGATAGGGGCCCGTGCCGGGGTCGAGCGCGCCGTTGGGACTGAACGCGATCGTCAGCGGATGGTCGGGCGCGTCTACCTTGATGCCGGCGGCGGCCACCGTGTAAGGATAGGCGCGCGCCGAATCGGGTCCGCAACCCAGGATCACGGATTCGGGGAAGAACTGCGCGCTGAAACCCGTGGAGGCTGCCGCGAAGATGCCGTGCATGCGAATGCCGGGAGGCGTGGGAGGGCCTTTGTCGCCGTCGTTGAACAGGGATTTCAGCAGGTCGGTTTGCATGGTCTGCACACCCACACTCGCGCCCTTCGAGGACAGGTTCAGCGCGGGGCAGGTGACCTGTTTATGGGAGAAAGTCGAGTGGCCGGAGAGGGATCCGGTGCGCGAGACGCGGTTGCCGCCGGAATCGTAGACAGGAGTGGGACTGTTCCTCGCCTCGACGGCGGAAATTTGTTTTCCCGACTGGTCGCGATAGCCGCTGTCATAGCCGCTGGCAATTACTCCATCGATGGTGACGGGGCCGGGACCGACGATGGTTCCATCGGGCCTAACGGCGAGGACGAGAGGCTTGGGTGTGGTGTCGATGGTGAGCACGGCGAGGTTGTTCTTAAAGCTGATGGTGTAGTTCTGTTGATTGGGCGAGAGGATATTGCAGTTCACCATCACTCCTCCGTCGATGAAGTCGAGGCGCCACTTCCCTGCCCCTTCGAACACGCCCGCCATCGTCGGACCGGGCGCGGGTTCCTTGTTGGCGGAAGGCAGAACTTTGTTGACCATGTCGCCGAACATGCCCAGCAGCGAATTGCCCGTGCAGGTTGCCGGAAGTCTTCCTGACGACACGCAGCGGCGCATGGCACGCTCTTCGGCGTTTTTCGGCGGAGCCGGGCGCCCGACCGGCTGGGCCTGCGTGTTCGCAGGAGCCGCGACAGGTTGAGGATTCGCCTTCGCCACGGCTTTGTCGTAAATTTCCTGTTGCTTCTTCTTGAACGCCTCGGCCTTGGCCAGTTCCTCGGCCGTCGGCGGCTTGCAGGTGGGAAGGAGCCTTTTCAGCGTTCCGCGAGTCTCGCTGGTATAGGCCATGAAGCCGTTGCGCTTCGGGCGGTCGGGATGGGCCACCTGGCAGGTGGCAGCGTCGGAAAGGTCGCGGATGTTGCAGCTTTCGACGTAAAGCCGTTCGCCTTCGCAGACGTAAGTTACGTTCAATTTCACGTCCTGCGCGGCAGCCAGAACTGCGAGCAGGATCAGAGGTTTCATCCGCATGGAGCAATGATGCCTTAGGGCGATGCCGCGGTCAAGCGCGCGGCGGTGCGCTAAATCCTTGTCGGCCAGGATGCGGGAGCTGCTGGAGGCGGTGTGAGGCAATTTTAGAATGCGCGGCCGCGTCGTGTTAGCGATTGTTTTTGTGTTCTTGGCGTCTTGTTGGCAAATGCATTGCGCTCCTGGACGTGGTTCTTTGCCGTAGCTATCGCTGGTTAAAACTCCGCCCCCTCCATTACTGTCGGGGCTCGGTAGTGGAGTCGTGGCGTGCCTGCGGACTTCGGGGTTTTTTTCCGAGCCCCGACAGTAATGGAGGGATGCTCATGTTTTCCCGTCGACGGGCCACTCGTCCCTATTCGCGTTTGAAAAACTCAAGCGGCGCGATGGAGGTGATCTTCCATTTCTTTCCGCGCTTCTCGATGATGCATTTTACGACTTGGCGCTTCGGCCTCTGGCCCTCGCACTGCACCAGCCAGTCGAGGTCCAGCGTCCGTTTCTGATCGTCGCCCTCGGTATTGACGAAATCGATGGTCGTCGATACTTCGCCCGCCGCGACCATGGCTTCGATCTGGTCACTCAACGCCGCGAAACCGGGCATCGATTTGTCGAAATCGTCGAGAAAGGCGCGCCCGCTGCCGTTATCGTGCGCCTCGCTGAGTTCTACCGCGGCGGATCGGAAGAAATCCACGACGTCCTTTGGAGGATCTTCTAACGCCAGCATCAGCAGCAATAGCGCAGTGCCCATATCAGGTCCGGTAACTCGCGTTGATCCTGATGTAGTCTTCGGTGAAGTCGCACGTCCAGAAGCGGGCCTTGCCCCTGCCCCGCCCGCGGATGGTGAATTTAACAGAGCACTCGGGTTCATCCAGCTTCTTCTTCAGTTCGTCCTCTGAAAAATCCGCCGCGACGCCGGCGCGGCACACCGCGACGCCTTGAAAATCGATGTCGACGCGGCGCGGATCGAACGCGATCCCGGCGTTTCCCGCAGCCGAAAGAATGCGGCCCCAGTTCGGATCCGATCCGGCGATCGCCGTTTTCACCAGCGGCGAATTGGCGATGGACCGCGCGATTTTTTCGGCCGCGCGCTCGCTGGTTGCACCTTCCACGTCGATGGTCACCAGCTTTTTGGCGCCCTCGCCGTCTTTGACAATCTGGCGGGCCAGCGATTCCAGCACTTCCGTCAGCGCCGCTTCGAAGGCGGTCACCGGAGGACGGACGCCGGAAGCGCCGTTGGCGAGCACGGCCAAAGTGTCGTTGGTCGAGGTGTCACCGTCCACGGAAATCCTGTTGAATGTCTTCTCGCAGGCGCGTTTCAGCGCCGTCCGCAGCGCATCCGGAGCCATCACCGCGTCGGTGGTCACAAACGCCAGCGTGGTCGCCATGCGCGGATGAATCATGCCGGAGCCTTTGGTCATGCCGGCGATCCGCGCTTTCTTCACTTGTGCGTACGCCGTCTTCATGGCCAGGTCGGTGGTCATGATGGCGCGCGCCGCATCCTCGAAACGGTCCGGGCTCAGCCCTGCCACCAGCGCCGGCAGCGCGTCGAGAATCAACTTCGGGTCGAGTTCGACGCCGATCACTCCAGTCGATGCGGGCAGCACTTCCTCGGACTTCGCGCCGATGGCGCGGGCCGCCGCGCGCGACGTTTCGATCGCCACTTGCAGGCTGGTGCGGGTGGCGCAGTTCGCGTTGCCCGCGTTGACCAGAATCCCCCGCATGCGGCCGCGCGCCGCGCGCACATTTTTTCTCGCGACCTCAACGGGTCCGGCAACCACGCGATTCTGCGTGAACACCGCACCGGCCGTGGCCCGCGTGTCGGAGACGATCAGCGCCAGGTCGTCCTTGATGACCTTGCGAATCCCGGCAAATGTCGCCGAGTACCGAAAACCGAGCGGCAGGTTCATCCTAAAACCTCACCCGCCACGGAAAATCCGTTCAAAAATGCCGATGCCGCCATCCGCTTCTTCCCTTCCATCTGAATTTCGATCAACTCGATCGCGCCCCCGCCGCATCCCGCGAACAACCGTTTGCCTTCGGCCCGCAAGGCTCCCGCCGCAAGGTCTTCGCCGGCCGCCGCGCCGCGCCAGACGTGAAACCGGAGCCCGCGCAGAAATCCGTAGGCGCCGGGCCATGGTTGGAAGCCCCGGGCGCGATTCAGAATCTCGCGTGCCGGCATTTTCCAATCGATGTGTCCGTCCTCGCGCTTTAAAATCGGCGCCAGTGTCGCTTGCGCGTTGTCCTGCGGCTCCGGCAGGAGGGCTGGCAGTTCCTCAAGTGTACGCAGAAGCAGATCCGCGCCCGCTTCGGCGAGGCGTTCTCCCAGCTCGACCGCCGTCTCCTGCTCGCCGATCTCGGTTTCCCATTTCTTGAGCATGGCGCCCGTATCGAGCCCCGCATCGATCTTCATGGTGGTCACGCCGGTGATTATTTCGCCGCGGGCGATGGCCCACTGAATCGGCGCCGCGCCCCGATACTTCGGCAGCAGGGACGCGTGGACATTGATGATCCCCTGCGGGGGAATATCCAGTATCGACGGCGGGATGATCTGTCCATAGCCCACCACCACCATCGCCTCCGGCGCCATTGCCCGCAGCTGCTCGACCACTTCCGGCCGCCGGACTCTTTCCGGCTGATGGACCGTCAATCCGAGCCGCAGCGCCGCTTCCTTCACCGGCGACATCGCGTCCTTCTGCCCGCGGCCTTTCGGCCGGTCGGGCTGCGTGAAGACCGCCAGAACCTCATGCCCCGCCCCGACAATCTTTTCGAGCGTCGGCACCGCGAAGGCCGGCGTGCCCAAATAAACAAGGTTCATCCCCACTCGCCGATTTTTTGCAGCTTGCGAATTTTGCGCCGGATCAGGTCGCGCTTCAGAGGACTCACGTGGCTGATATACAACGTGCCGTTCAGATGATCCGTCTCATGCTGCATCGCCCTAGCCAGCAGATCCTCGCCAGTCATCTCGAATTCTTTCCCGGTTGCGTCCTTGGCGCGCACGGTGACTTTTTGCGCCCGGGTGACCGGCTCGCGAAACGTGGGGATACTGAGGCAGCCCTCTTCGCCGGTCTGCGATCCTTCTCGGGCCACGATCTCCGGGTTGATCATGACGATCTTCTGCGCCGGGTCCTCGCCCGTGGTCAGGTCGATTACCGCGATCCGTTTGGCGATACCGATCTGAGGCGCAGCCAAACCGACACCGCGCGCCGCGTACATCGACTCGAACATATCGTCTACCAGTTGATGCAGTTCCGGCGTATCGAATTCAGTAATCGCCTCCGCATGCTGCTCCAGCACCGGCTGGCCATACTTCGTGATGGGATGAGTCATCAGAAATTCTTCACCTGTTCCAAATATCCTTCAAAATTTCGCTTCATCTCCTTAAGCGAATCGCCACCGAACTTTTCGATAGCCGCGCCAGCCAGCACGATGGCCACCATCGCTTCGCCGATCACTCCGGCGGCCGGCACCACTGCGATGTCGCTGCGCTCATAGGCCGCCAGCGCCGGTTCGCGCGTAGTCAGATCCACACTTTCGAGAGGACGACGCAAGGTCGAGATCGGTTTCAGCAGCCCACGTACCACGATATCCTGCCCGTTGGTCATGCCGCCTTCCAAACCTCCGGCGCGATTTGCTCCGCGGGTGAATTTGCGGTCGCCCTTGTCGTAGTGAATCGTGTCCTGCACTTTCGATCCAAAGGACGATGCGCCGTCGGCTGCGAATCCGACCTCGACGCCCTTTACCGCCTGCATCGATACGATGGCCTGCGCCAGTTTCCCGTCCAGCCGGGTGTCCCAGGCGATATGCGACCCCAGCCCGACGGGCACGCCGTGCGCGACCACTTCAAATACGCCGCCGACCGTGTCCCCGGTGCGATACGCTTCATCGACCACCGCCTTCATGCGCTGCTCGGCTTCGGGATCGACGCAATTCAGCAGCACTTCGTCGCGCTTGCTCAACTCCACCAGTTCTTCCCACACAGCCGCGCGATGCAAGCGCTGCTCGCCAACGGCGATCACGTGGCTCAGTACTTCGATCCCCAGTTCGGCAAGCAGACCTTTTGCAAGCGCGCCGACGGCTACGCGGGCCGTCGTTTCCCGGGCGCTCGCTCTTTCCAATATGTAGCGCGCATCTGCGAAATCGTACTTGATCGCGCCGGCTAAATCCGCATGCCCGGGGCGCGGACGGGTGACCGGTTTTCGATCTTCTCCTCCCTCGCCTTCCACGGGAAGAACTTCGGTCCAATTCTTCCAGTCCTTATTTTCGATGATGATCGCGATGGGTGACCCAATGGTCTTCGAATGCCGGACGCCGCTGACGATGTGGGCACGGTCGGTTTCGATTTTCATCCGCCCGCCGCGTCCAAAGCCTTGCTGGCGGCGCCACAACTCGCGGTCGATGGCGGCGAGCGAAACCGGAATCCCGGCAGGCATCCCCGTCACCGTCGCCACCAGGCACTCGCCGTGCGATTCCCCAGCCGTCTCAAATCTGAACATGCAATCCACCAGTTTAACAAGTAGCCAGTACCCGGCAGCCAGCAGCCAGTAGTAAACTGAAATCCATGTCGACCTATACGAATCGCGCTCTCTGCATTCTGGCTACTGGCTCCTGGCTACTGGCTACATCTTCCGCCGCCACTAAACCCGTCACTGTATCTTTGAAAGACGCGAAGGGTGCCAGCGTCGGAACCGCCGTCATCTCCGAGGTAAAAGGCGGCACAGGCGTCAGCATCAAGATCAACTTCATGAACCTGCCTCCGGGCGAGCACGCTCTGCACATTCACCAGAACCCCGCCTGCGAAGCGCCGTTTACATCGGCCGGCCCGCATTTCAATCCCGACAAGAAGCAGCACGGTCTCGATAATCCGATGGGCCACCACGCCGGCGATATGCCGAACTTCACCGTCGACGCCAAGGGCAAGGCCAAGAAGACTATAACCAACACCGCGGTGACCATGGCCGACGGCGACCATTCCGTCTTCGGACACGCCATGGTGATTCACGCCAAAGCCGACGACATGAAGACGGATCCGGCTGGCAACGCCGGCGACCGCATCGCCTGCGGCCTGATCGCGAAATAACGACCGAAAAATCTCCATTTCAAGGCTCCCATGAAGAAGCTAGCTATTCTCGCGTTCTCGCTGATCGCGTTATCCGCCTGCAATCGCGAGAAGAAACGTGTCATCGCCGTCATTCCGAAAGGCAACGCCCATCTATTCTGGCAGTCGGTCCATGCCGGAGCCGTGTCTACCTCGCGCGAAACCGGCGTTGAGATCATCTGGAACGGCCCGGCGTCGGAAACCGATTACACGGGACAATTAAAAGTGGTCGACGCGATGATCAATCGCCGCGTCGACGCCATCTGCCTGGCGCCGATCGACAGCAAAGCGATGGTCGGCGTGGTGGAGCGCGCGGCATCGGAAGGCATCCCGGTAATTATTTTCGACTCCGGCATCGATACCGATAAATTCGTTGCGCAGGTGGCTACCGACAACTATCACGCCGGTGAGATGGGTGCGGAACGCCTCGGCAAGCTGATCGGCGGAAAAGGAAAAGTGGCGATGCTGGCCAATATGCCCGGCTCCGCATCCACCATGGCGCGCGAATCGGGCTTCGAGGTTTATACGAAGAAAAATTTCCCCGGCATCGAACTCGTCGACAAGCAGTTCGGCAACGCCGAGGTCGCCAGTTCTCTGACGAAGGCGGAAAACATTCTCACCGGCCATCCGAATCTCGATGGCATTTTCGCGTCAAACGAATCGAGCTCGATGGGATTTGCCCAGGCCCTGCGCGACCGCAAGACGAAAATCAAGATGGTGGGATTCGATTGGAGCCCCAGTCTGCTGAACGACGTCAAAAACGGAGTCATCGATTCGCTGGTAGTTCAGAATCCGTTCAAGATGGGGCAGGAAGCGGTACGCCTGGCAGTGGATAAACTGGATGGCAAGCCGGTGACGAAAATGAATGCGCTCGCTCCCAAGCTGATTGACAAGGAAAATCTCGATACTCCTGAAGTACAGGCGCAAGTGAACCCGGACCTCAAAAAATATCTTCCGTAAGCGGCGCGACTAACTCGCGTTATAGCCGGAAATGATCTTCGAGAAGATCGTGCTGACAGAGGGCATGATCGTGGAGGGCAGGAATCCAGCCACAGTCACCGCCATTGCCGCGGCCAGCAATGCGTATTCGATCATATCCTGGCCCCGAACGTCCCTCCAGACTCGAAATGCGTTGTAGTTGAGTTTGATCATGGGACTCGCCCTTTCTCCTTCTATATTGCAGTAACCATCGGTTCCATACAAGGACAATTTTGCCGTAGCTATATAACGGGGGAAACACCTTAAGTAATACAGAATAAGGTGCATTCCCTAGGAGCATACGCATCTCTCCTTATGGATTTACCTGCGCCGGATAGCGGACCACGGCGAAGCTGCTCAATGCAATGCTGTCTCCTGTCAAAGACGACAATTGTCCCAGAAAGCTTATCGTCAGAATTTGCGTCGTGTTTACCGCTGTCACGCCGACGGCGGCGGCGAACGCGGTGCTGCTGCCCCAGCTCTCGCCGCTCCAGGGCTGCGTCGATGCGTTGACGGCAAAACTCAGGGTCCCTGCGAATGCGGTATCGGCCGCCGTCCCCGTCCGCGATAACACCGGAGTGCCGCCGAAGGCCACCTGCGGAGTGAATCCGGAGCTGGTTCCCGTATGTGTGAACTGATAGCGGACCTCGATGCGGTCTCCCGTTCCCAGGAATCCCGCCGGAAACGTGCAAGTCCCCAGCGTGCTGGCCGTGGTGCTCGACGTGGCGATCCCCACCGAGCTGCAAACCACCTGCGCCGCCGTCAACGTTCCCAGAGGGTTATTCGGATTGGCATAACGGTAATTCACCAGCACGATATCGCCCACCTGCGGCACCGCTGCGGAAGAGAATGTAAACGTGGCGCCCGCGATGGTGTAATCCACTCCCTGTTGCATCAGGATGCCGTTGTGATATACCTCGACGCTCGACGTTGGCGACGGCGTGTTCGCCATGGTGAAAATCTGGTTCAGCCCGTTGATGATGCCCGACGGAACCTCCGCGTCGGAGTAAGACGGCACGATCCCTCCGCTCCCGCTTCCCCCGCAGGGACCTGAGCTGCCGTCTACCCTGACGCAATCGCCGGCGTTGCCCGATGCGCCATCGATCTGGCCCGAAGAGTTGATCACCGCCGCCCGTCCCAGCGCGAAAGCCGCGCCCTTTTGCGGGAGCGTCGCCAGCGCGTTGACCAGACCCACCACGTCGGAAATCTGGATGGGAGACGACGTGATCCCTCCCGCGCCTCCTCCGCCACCGATCACCGTGCCCTCGCTCACCAGCACGGCCGACACTTTCAAAGGCACCGTGCTGGGCGGCACAGCCCACACCTGGCTGAACTGGAAAACGCCCTGGCTGTTGTACGTCACCTGATAATTCGCGCCCGCCGACGCGGTGGTTGTGGGCACCAGTTGCACATTGAGCACGCCGTTGACGATCGGCAGCTTCACCTGCGCCGTGGCGATGTTCGACGTATCGCCGGCCTCAAACGCATTCCAGCTGATGAAGATCTCGCCGTTAAAGCGCGTCCCGTCCGCGCGATAGAGAATATCCTGGATCGTCGTGAGCGCGGGCTGAGCTGCGGCCATCGCCGCCGCCGCCAATAACATCGCCGATCGTCTGAAACTGAGCATCCGCCGTGCCTCCCAAGCAAGCTCAGAATAGGAGCGGAGCCGTCCTGCGCCCGGCGATTGAAAACGCTATCCCGCAGATTCCAACCCAAAACCACTCGCCTGTTCTGCCGTCTTGTGGGGCCGCCAATTTTGGCGGCAGCCGCCCTTTCGAGGCGGCCCTCCGTTCGCTTTAAACGTCGTCCTGAAGAGACACGGGTAGAATGAAGGCATGCTAGCGCTTATCCTGCTCGCCTTCGCCCTTCAGCAATCCCATCCCGACCACATGGACCATCACTTCGATGCGAACGCGTCGGCCAAGACCTTTGACGACCCTGCGCGGGACGCCTGGCAGATGCCCGACCGCGTGATCGCGGCGCTGAATCTGAAGCCCGGGCAAATTGTGGCCGACATCGGCTCCGGCACCGGATATTTTTCAGTGCGGCTGGCGAAATTCGCCAAGGTATACGGAGCCGACATCGAGCCATCGATGGTCACCTACCTTCGCGAACGCGCGGCGAAGGAAGGCTTGCACAACGTCATCTCCATCCAAGCCGCCGCCGACAGCGCCAATCTGCCGGAGCCCGTCGACCTGGTGCTGATCGTCGACACTTATCACCACATCGGCGACCGCGAGGCATATTTTCGCAAGCTCGCGAAATCGCTGAAACCCGGAGGCCGCGTGGCGATCATCGACTTCAAGCCCGATTCCCCCGAAGGTCCGCCGAAAGAATTCCGATTTTCGCCGGAAAAATTTAAATCCGAGATGGCGAAGGCCGGATACCAGCTGGCCGAGCAGCACGACTTCCTCCCGCGCCAGAACTTCCTGATTTTCGAGCTCGACCGCTAAGTGCTATTTCGCGATGCACTCGCCCTTCTCGAACTTCAACGTCACTTCGGAAACCGACAAATCGCCGCCGTCCACCCGCACCTCGCCCGTCTCCAGTTTTCCTTTTGCCCCGTAGCAATACGCCTCGCCGCCGATGGTGTAGCGATCGTCCAGGCGCAGGTTCAGCGTGGTCCCGACGCCTTAAATCTTCCTTCCCTTGTCCGGTTTGACGTTCACTGCGGGCGGCAAATAATCTATGTGCGCCTCGCCGGCCCAATCCCACCGTATCTTCAACGGGTGCGGCGGCATAGGACTGCCCACGTGAATATCGGCATTAAGAACCTTCTGCCCCTCGGACAAGTGAATTGGCTGCGACCCGTCAAGCGTGGCCGACGCAGGGTAGAACGTCAACGGAAACCGGTTCTGCGGATCCATCGTGTTCGCGGGATCGAAGACGAGTAAATTCGCCCGAAGCAAGATTGTCGAATTTGAAAGGCTTCCAGTCCTCCGAAGGCCTGTCCTTGCCCTGATAGCCAAACGCACCAATCTCACCCTCCCGGTATTCACCGGCACGGAAAAGATGCACCGTGGCGGTCTCCAAAGGATTCCGGTCCGGGCCGATGACTCTGCCCGAGATGCGTCCTGACGGCACTGTATAGAGGTCGTTTGCGAAACAGGACCCGGCAGACAGCTCAAACGACACAGTCGTCCAGTCAAGCACCATGGTCGACGGCAAATCCGCTGAGACCTGATACGTGCCCCGCGGTAACTGCGCGAACGAGTAGACTCCGCGCCCATCCGTTCTCGCCGCATAGGTTTTCCCGCCCGACTGTAGCCTCACCCGGATATTGGATAGCGGATCTCGGGCCTCCCAGGTGCTCAGCGTGCCATAGACCGCCGCGATTGGCCTGCCGCTCTTCTCCGCTCTCAATTGATCCAGAATCGCTGCCGCATATTTCACCTCGCGTGTGTCGGAGCAAGCACCGTTCGTCAGGCATCCGCCGCGCGCCCACGCACAGGGCCCGGCAAACACCAGATATTGTTCACCAGCCACAAAGTTGAGCGAGTCAGGATACTGCACCACATCGATCCAGTCGCCCTTGACGCCCTTGAATGCTTCGGTCACGCGAAACTGGACCGTCAGGGACCCTTTCTCGTGCCCCCCAGCGGTACCGACGAAGATCGCCTTGCCCCGGCTCAGCAGACTGCAACTCCAGGGAATCGGGCCCGCACAGTCCGCTCCCCGCACAGTGATCAGGCCGGCAAGGAGCAACACAACACGCCGCAGCATGCCCCAATTCTATGACACGTTTCGCGCTAACGCTTCACCACGCTGACCGTGACCGACGATGGATACAGCCGCGAATGGTGCACTTCGTTGTGCGCCACCACTCCCTCGGTTTCGTCGTAGTTGTTGCCCCCTGTGTTCATGTTGCGGTCGAAGCGCGGGAAATTGCTGCTCGATACCTCGATGCGCATGCTGTGGCCAGCCTTGAAGTAGTTGCTGGTGGTCATGGGCTGGAGCGTGACTTTGTACACCTTGCCCTTCTCCATGAACGCGATCGGTTTGTCGTAACCGTTGCGGTAACGGACGCGCTGGATCGTCTCGTCGAGATTGTAAGCCGGACCATCCGGCGCGACGTCGATAATCTTCACCGAGAAGTCGGTATCTTTGGCGTCGGACGAAACGTACAGCGTTACGTCAATGGGTCCGCTGACTTCAGTTCCTTCCTTGAAAGGCTCCGTCGTGTAGACCAGAATGTCCGGCCGTTCTTCCATCTTGCGTTGATCCCAAGCCCCTCCCTGCACCGCGTTTCCGGTACAGCAGACGTTGCCTCCGTAGGAGGAAACAGGCTCCCGCGGATCGTAGATAAATGCGTCGGCTTTGTCGACATTCGGAGGGCCGCCGGCCAGCGTGCCGTCGCCTTTCAGGGTGTTGGCTTTTCCCGCGCTCGAAAGATAAAACGTCTTTGGCGCCGCGCCCTTCGGAGGCCAGGTGTCCGAGGTTTCCCATTTATTCGCGCCCATCACGAAATATTTCACCTTGGGCATTTTTTCGAGAATGTGATTGTCTTCGCCCTTCAGGAAATGGTCGAACCAGCCGTACGTCATTTCGTCGTAATCCAACCGCGCGTCGCCCATGCTGCGCTCGCCCACTTTCGTGTCTTCGAGCGCCCGTTTATAGGCGCAATGCAGGGTCGGCGCGATCACGGCATACTGTTGATCCGCGATATCCTTCCGCGCGTGCTGGCGGGTGGAATTGTACGCAGCCAGGTTCGGCCCAATAGAAACGTCGTACCAGGACATGAACCAGAACCCGGGGACGTTAATGGGATGGTCTTCGTGCCACAATCCGCCTTTGTACCAGGCCGGATCGTTGGGCGCGCGCTTGATCATCGCTCCGCCTGTATCGACCGGCATCGCGTCGGCGAAAATTCCGTGCGGGCCGTCGACGGCCTTGATGATATCCATCACTGGAAGATGTTGCAGCGCCTTCGACCAATCGACGGGCGGCAACTGCTGCGCCAGGTCGAACGCTTTCGAGGCGCGGATCAAATCCTCCTGCGAGGTGTTGGGCGGAAACATGGGGCGGATCTGATTCTGCTCGCCGGTAATCCAGGCGATGAACAGCATCTGCACCGCTCCGCCGCGATACCAGTTGCCTTGCTCGTAATACGGGCCGACTTTGCCCACGCCCGCGCCAAAGCCTTGCGGGATCATCGCCGCGTACGAAGGAATGCCCCTGGCCGCCACGCCCATCTGCCACTCCGCGGTGGACGAGCAGCCGATGGTGCCGACTTTTCCGTTCGACCAGGAGCGCGAAGACATCCAATTAAACTCGTCCTCTCCGTCGGTGAGCGGAGGGCCGAGAATATCGTAATTTCCTTCGGAAAAGAAATGGCCGCGCTCGTTCATTTCGACGTAAGCGTAGCCGCGCTTGACGGCGTCGAGCTCGGCGTTCATGGCGCGAGGCGCTCCCGTCCGGACGTCCCAATAATTGAAGTTGTACGGGGTGCGGACGAAAATCGTGCCGTACTTTTTCGAAGTGTCCTTGGGACGGTAAACATCGGCCGCCATGCGTTTTCCGTCGCGCATCGGGACCATCACTTTGCGCTCGATGATGGCAACGGATTCCAACTCCTCTTCCGTTTTATTCCGCTCGGCGCGAACTTTGGTCAGATCTCCACCGCCTCCTCGGCCCTGCGCGGGAGCTTCGGGGGTCACAACAAAAATAATTCCGGTTAAAAGAATGACAGCAGCACGCATTTCGATAGTTTACTGCGTTTCCTCGCTCCTGTCCGCATGCTGACGCATGGCGGTTCCACGAACCGCGACCGTAAGGGAGCGGACAAAGCGCGACGGCTCAGACGCGTTTCTGAATCACTTCGACGCCCAGATAGGGCCGCAGCGCTTCCGGCACCACCACACTGCCGTCTTTCTGCTGGTAGTTTTCGATGATCGCGAGCCAGGTGCGCCCGACCGCCAGGCCGCTGCCGTTCAGCGTATGCACATAACCTTTCTTCATACGGATATTGGCGCGGCGGGCCTGGTAGCCCTCAAAATTTGAGCAGGAAGAGATTTCCTTATAATCGTTCAGCCCCGGCAGCCAGACTTCGATGTCGAAGGTCTTGGCGGGGCTTGCGCCCATATCGCCGGTGCAGAGCACAACGGTGCGGAACGGCAGTCCGAGGCGAACTAGAATATCTTCCGCATCGTGCGTCAGCGCGTCCAGTTCCTGGTAACTTGACTCTGGCTTCGAAAATTTCACCAGTTCGACCTTTTGAAACTGGTGCTGGCGAATGATGCCACGGACATCGCGGCCGTAGGAGCCTGCCTCGCTGCGGAAACAGGGCGTGTAGGCGCAGAGCTGGATGGTTTTTTCGACGTCGATCGTCTCGTCGCGATAAAGATTGGTCACCGGCACTTCGGCGGTAGGTGCGAGGTAGAAATCCGTGCCCTGGATCTTGAACAGATCGGCTTCGAATTTCGGTAACTGGCCGGTGCCGTACAGGCTGGCCGAGTTGATCATGAACGGCGGCAGAACTTCCGTGTAGCCGTGCTCCTGCGTATGCACGTCGAGCATGAAGTTGATCAGGGCGCGTTCGAGCTTAGCGCCCATGCCCCAATAGACGGCGAAGCGTGCGCCGGTGATTTTCGAAGCACGCTCAAAATCGAGAATGCCTAATTCAGGACCAAGATCCCAATGAGCCTTGGGCGTGAAGTCGAACGCGGGTGGTGTGCCGATGCGACGGACTTCGAAGTTGTCCTCGGCCGATTTGCCAACCGGCACGGATTCATGAGGGATGTTCGGAACACCTGCCAGCAGGTCGCGGAACTTTTCGTCCAACGATTTGGCCTGATCTTCGAGAGCCGCGATTTTTTCGCCCATCTCGCGGACGGCCAACTGGCGGGCGGAGGTGTCTTCACCGGCTTTGCGCAGCTTGCCGATTTCCTGCGTTTCGGAGTTCCTCTGCGCTTTCAGCTGCTCCGATTGAGTTAATGCCGCGCGGCGCTGTTCGTCGAGGGCGCGGAAGGCAGCTACGTCGAGGGTGAAAGGACGGTCGGCCAGGCGTTTGGCGATGGCGTCCAGGTTTGTGCGGAAAAATGAAAGATCGTGCATTTGAACTTCTATCTTGGCAGGGCATGGCCCTGCCCCACAGCTACCGATCCCCGATCGCCACCCAGGCTTGGCCTACCGGGAGGCCGGTGTAGTCGGCGCGAGGGCGGATGAGACGGTTGTTGTGGTATTGCTCCAGAACGTGCGCCGTCCAGCCGGACATACGGCTGACCGCGAAAATCGGGGTGAAGATGTCGATGGGGATGCCGAGCGAATAATAAGTGGAAGCCGAGTAAAAATCGACGTTCGCGTTGAGATTCTTCGCTTCCTTGATATATTTTTCGATTTGCGCCGAGGTTTCGTACAGATCGACGTGGCCGGTGCGTTTGCCGACTTCCTCGGAAAGCTCGGCCAGGTGCGTCGCGCGAGGGTCGGTGGTTTTGTAGACGCGATGACCAAACCCGGGGATTTTTATTTTGTTGGCGAGGCGGTACTTTACGTGCTCGATGGCTTTGGCGGCCGATCCGGCTTCAAGCAGCATTTTAATGACGTCTTCGTTCGCGCCGCCGTGGAGCGGACCTTTGAGCGCGGCGATGCCGGCGGTTGCGGCGGAGTAGATGTCGGAAAGCGTCGCGGCGACGACGCGGGCGGCAAACGTGGAGGCGTTCAATTCGTGATCGGCGTGCAGGGTGAGAGCGACATCGAAAGCCCGCTCCATCACTTCATCGGGCTTGTTTCCGGTGAGAGTATAGAGGAAATTCGCCGCGAAGCCGAGCGCCGGATCGCCGGCGACGACGTCCTTGCCGTTGCGGAGGCGGTCGAAGGTGGTGACGATGGTCGCGGTCTGCGACATCAGCTTGACGGCTTTCGTCGCGTTGGCCTCGGGCGACATGTCCTTGGCCAGGGGATCGTACAAACTCAGCATCGATACGGCGGTACGAAGCACATCCATGGGCGCCGATTTGCCGACCTGCTTCAAGAAGGCCGTCACTTCCGCGGGAATCTCGCGATGCGCGACCAATTCCTTTTTCAGCGCGTCGAGTTCGGCCTGTTTGGGCAGAACGCCCTTCCAAAGGAGGAAAATCACCTCTTCAAACTTGGCGTTTTCCGCTAGTGTGTGTATGTTGAATCCGCGATAACTGAGGATTCCCGCATCGCCATCGATGTAACAAATCTGCGACTCAGCAGCAATGATTCCTTCAAGACCTGCGCCTGTAACCGCCATGGTTTTCTGTAGTTGCTCCCTGGTAAGAAACTCAAAAACTTATTCTAACAGGGTGGGGCGATCCCTGTTTTGCGGCGGGATCGAGATTGGTGCAACCCCGATTAACGTCTGCTCATCTGAATAGGTAGAATAGAGTTGACCTTGCAGATTTGCGTCCTAACCTTATTGATTGCAGCATTTGTGTCGGCGGCAACGCCCGAGTGGACACGGGCTCACAACCTGTATCAGCAGACGGAGTATAGACAGTCCCTGACGGTGCTGGAAAAATCGCCTCAGAAAGATGGGGCGACGCTCCAATTGATGGGGCAAAATCTGTTCATGCTGGGCGAATATAAGCGAGCCACGGAGGTCCTGGAAAAGGCCGTGGCGCTGGATCCGAATAATCCCAAGCTGGTGTACTGGCTGGGGAGAACGTACGGACGGCGCGCGGAGACGGCGAATCCGTTCTCCGCTCCTGGTTTTGCCTCGAAGACGCGGCAGATGTTCGAAAAAGCGGTGGAACTGGATCCGGCCGACAAAGACGCACTGGGCGATCTTCTAGACTTCTATCTGGAAGCGCCGGGATTTCTGGGCGGAGGCACGCACAAAGCAGAACAACTGGCGCAGATGATTCTGAAACAGGACCAGGCCGAGGGGCATTACGCGCAGGGCATTGTCGCCGACCGGAAGAAAGAGTATGACACGGCGGAGCAGCAATTCCGACGCGCCGCGGAGCTGGCTCCCCGGCAAGTGGGTCGCGTGCTGGTGCTGGCGCGGTACCTGGCGAATCATGGGCGGGTGAAAGAGAGCGATGCGCTGTTTGAGCAGGCGGCGCGGATGGCTCCCAACAGCCCGCGCGTCATGTTCGACCGGGCCAACGCGTACATCAAGGAAAATCGCGATCTGGATGAGGCGCGGAAGCTGCTGGAACAATATCTGAAGTCGCCCCTGACTCCGGACGACCCACCGAGGGAGCGGGCCGAGGGGCTGCTCAAAAAGCTCGGGTCCTGATGCGGGCTTTTTCGCACTTTGAGGCGATCCGATCCAGTATCGCGGCTCTTCGTGCGAACAAATTTCGAGCGTTCCTGACGGCGCTTGGCCTGGTGATCGGCAACGCCAGCGTGATCCTGGTGGTGACCATTTCGCTCACCAGCAGGGACTACATCCTGGAACAGATCCAACGCGTCGGGTCGAACCTGATTTACGCCAATTACGAAGCGGGCAACAATAGCGCGTCCATCGCCGAAGGCGATTATGTAAAAACCGCCGACGTCGATGCCATCCGCGCACAACTGGGCTCCCGCATCGTGGCCGCCACCGGCGTAATGAACAGCTTCGACCGGATGCGCGTGGAGGGACGCGACGAAGATGTGTCGATTATCGGCGGCGATCAATTTTACCCGGTCGCCCGCAACGTGGTGTTCCTCGCCGGGCGTTTTTTCGATGCGAGCGAAGTGTTGCAGCGGGATCACGTGGCGCTGCTGATCGAAAAGCTGGCCAAGAAGCTGTACGGAAGCCAGTCGGCGGCCGTGGGGCGGACGGTGAAGCTGCACGGGCTGCAATTCACCATCATCGGGACGTTCAAAGAAGGCGCCGAAACGTTCGGCAACTCCGAAATCACCAGCAACACGGTGCTGATCCCCATAACGGTGTTGAAGTATTTTGCGCGCGTGGAGAGGATCGACCCGCTGTATATTCAGGTGCGCAACCAGGCCGATGTGGAGCAATGCACGAAGATCGTGCAGACCGTACTCGAAAGCCGTCACCGGCCGGGCGCGCGGTATAGCGTGAATAATCTGAACTCCATACTGGACACGGCGCGGCAGATCGCGGGGATTTTGAACGTGGTGCTGTTTATCGTGTCGGCGATTGCGCTAGTGATTTCGGGAATCGGGATCATGAACATCATGCTGGTGACGGTGACGGAGAGGACACGCGAAATCGGGCTGCGGATGGCCGTGGGCGCGGCGCGGCGCGACATTCTCGAACAGTTTCTAGCCGAGGCGGTGGTGATCAGCATGGCCGGCGGACTGGCAGGGATTCTGATCGGGATCGCGATTCCGCTGAGCGTGCGGTTTTTCACCGATGAGTTCGCGATTCCGATTTCCATGTTGTCGATCGCGGTGGCGTTCACTGTCTCGCTAGGAGTGGGGCTGGTGTTCGGGCTGCTGCCCGCGAGCAGGGCGTCGCGATTGAATCCTACGGAAGCGCTGCGGTACGAGTAGCAGCGATGTGGCGTACGCACTTTTGCGTGCCGCGTCGAGACTCGTCTCGATGCATGTGGAGAGGCCGGGCATCGACACGAGTGTCGACGCGGCACGCCGTGGGCATGCGCCACATGTCACTGCACTAGAATTGAGGTCGTATGAGAGTATTCCTACTTCTACTATTTGCGGTTTTGGCTTCTGCCGAGACGAAGACATTGACGCTGCGGGCGGCGCTGAATCTCGCGCTCGAACAGAATCCCGACGTGTTGCTCGCGCGTTTCGATCAGCAGAAGGCTCGGGATCAGATTCTGGTTGCCAGGGATCCATTTCTACCCAAGGTGATCGGCGGCAGCGGCCTCGCCTGGAGTCCCGGGTATCCGACCACCATCGACGGAAATCCTCCGTCGATTTTCGAAGCGCGGACAGATATGTCGCTGTTCGACCGTTCGCAGAGCTATAAAGTTGCGCAGGCCAAGGAAGGATTGCGAGGGTCGGCGATCGACGTGACCAGGCGGCAGGAAGAGGCGGCATATCGCGTGGCATCGCTGTTCCTGGACGCGGAGCAGGCGGCGCACAGTCTGGACGCGGCGCAGAAGCAGGTGAGCAACCTGGCGCGGGTAAAGGAACTAGTGGACGCGAGGGTGGCGGAAGGTCGCGAGTTGCCGATCGAGTCGAAGAAAGCGGACTTGCAGGTGAAGTTGGCGAAGCACAAAGCAGACGTGTTGGCGGTGAATTTGATCGACGCGGAAACGGCGCTGGCGCAGGTGCTGGGAATGAGCGCGGGGGATCGTGTCAGGTCGGCCGAGGAGGAGAGGACGGCCATCGCGCTTCCGGTTTCCGAAGAAGCGTCCATCGAGGAGGCGCTGGAGCACAGCCCCGATCTGCGGCGGCTGGAGTCGAACATGCAGATGAAGACGCTCGAAGTGAAAAGCTTCAAGGCGGCGAGGATGCCGAAGGTGAACGTCATCGCGCAAGACAATATTTTCGCCAAGTACAACTTCCCGACCAACAACTACGTGTTTCATCGGAACAACCCGGAACTGGGCGTTTCGATCGAGATTCCGCTGCTGGTTGGACGCACGGCGCAGGCGTTCGCGTCGCAGGCGGAAACCGAAGTGTCGAAGATGCGCGTAGATGTTGCGCGAACGCGGTCGCGGATCACGGCCGATTTGCGGAGAGCGTACCAGGAAGTGAAAAGCGCGGAGAGTTCGAGGGAGTTGGCGAAGGCCGATCTGGACCTGACGCGCGAGCAGTTGAATATCGACCTGGCACAATACGGCGAAGGCAAGCTCCCACTGGCGCAGGTGGAAACGCTGCACGCGATGGAGAATGAGAAATTCCTGGCGTTTTATGTTTCGCAGCAGACGGTGGAACGGGCGCGGCTCAGCGTGTTGCGCCTGACGGGGACCCTGGTGGCGGCCCTCAAATAATCAACGTGACGTAGAGACGCCGGCGGTTTCGAACGTCGCCATTTCGGTATAGAGGTTCACGGCGGATTCCAGCAGTCCGATTCCCAGTGCGGCCGCGGAGCCTTCACCAAGTCGCATATCCAAATTCAGCAGCGGGCGGGCGTCGAGGAAGTCGAGCATCTTGCGGTGTCCCCGCTCGGCCGAGCAGTGCGCAAAGACAGCATAGTCGAGTGACGCAGGCGCAATCGCGCGGGCGACGATGGCGGCAGCGCCTGCGATAAATCCGTCAAGGACGACCACTCGGCGTCGGGAAGCCGCGCCCAGGATGAGGCCGGTAATCGCCGCGATTTCGAAGCCACCCAGGTCGGCGAGGGTTTTTATCGGGTCGTTTGTGAAAGGATGAAGAGCGAGCCCGCGGCGAATGACGTCCACTTTTCGCGCGAGGCCCGCGTCGTCAAGACCTGTTCCGCGGCCGGCAGTTTCCGAAGCATCAAGTCCGGAAAAAGCGCTGAATAGAGCGGCAGCGGAGGTGGTGTTGCCAATCCCCATTTCTCCTGCGCCCAAAGTGTCCGCATGCGCGGCGTGCGCGAATCCGGTTTCGATGGCGTGCTCGGCCTGAGCGCGAGTCATGGCCGGTTCGCGGGCGAAATTGCGAGTAGGCCGGCCGACGCCCATATCGACGATGACTGGTTCGATGTTCCCATGGCGGCACAAAACATTAATGGCCGCGCCCCCCGAGCGGAAATTCGCAACCATCTGACGCGTGACTTCCGACGGATACGGGCTGACGCCTTCTTCGACCACGCCGTGATCGGCGCAGAAAACGAACATCGCTTTGTGGCCGATTTTGGGGGATTCGGTGGCTTGGATCAACCCAAGCTGAAGGGCCAGTTCTTCCAGACGGCCGAGGCTGCCCTGGGGTTTGGTCAGCGAATCGAGGCGGGCGCGGATGCGGGCTTCGAGCGCGGCGTCGGCGATGGGTCGAATCTCAAAGTTCATAAATTTGCGGGCTGGCGAATAGAACGAGGATGAAAATTTCGAGCAGTTGTTCGGTCGCGCCGAGGCAATCGCCGTTAACGCCGCCGATGCGTTTGTAGAAATACGCGCGCGCGCCGCGGACAATGAGGTATGCACCGGCGACGATCAACATGCCTGCGCGCCAGCCGAGAACCATCGACGCGGCGAGGCCTTGCGCGATCGCGATGAGCGCTCCGGGGGTCGTGAGAGTGGAAGTGAACGCGAGACCGAGGCCATCGCCGGAGGGCCTGGAGATCCAGGCGAGGGCAACCATGGCAGCCCTCGGAACCGCTTGAGCAAGGACGCAGACTTCGAGTATGCGCGCCGCGGGAACGTGTTCCAGAGCCTGCCATCGCGCGGCGAGGCTGAGCACGATGGCGACTGCGCCATATGTTCCGATGCGGCTGTCCTTGAGAATGGCGATCATCTTCTCGCGCGTGCGCCCCGCGCGCATGGCGTCGGCGACGTCGGCGAGCCCGTCTTCGTGAAGGACGCCGGAGATGACGGTCCAGAACGTTACGGTGAGCAGCGCGGCGAGCGAGACCGGGAGGGCCAGGCTGGCCGCAATGAAGATCCCTGCACCGGCTGCCCCAAGCATCGCGCCGACAATCGGAAAGAAAATCGCGGCGCTTCCCGGAGGCACGCTTTTCGCGTTCACCGGAATGATGGTAAGGAACGAGACTGCCGCGAGAAATGTCCGCATCACTTCACTCGCAGCGGCTGACCGAACGCCATGAAATAGACTTCCCGCGCGATCGCGGCAACACGTTGGTTCAGGATGCCGGCGCGGTCGCGAAATTCCCGCGCCAGCGCGTTGTCGGGGACGATGCCGCTGCCGACTTCGTTGGTGACGAAGAGAACCGTTCCGCGCGCGGCTTGCGCAGCGGCGAGGAGCGCGTCGATTTCCAGATCAGAGTTTTTGTTGGCGCAAATCAGGTTCGACAACCAGAGGGTCAGGCAATCGATAACCATCGCATCGAACTTTGCTTCCAGCATGACCCCGGCCAAATGAAAAGGCTCTTCGATGGTTTCGAACTCCGCGCCCCGGTCCGCTTTATGGCGAGCAATGCGCGAGGCCATCTCGTCATCGAGCGGTTCGGCCGTCGCGACGAAAACGCGCCGGCCTTCGATAGAGAGGGCTTTTTGCAACGCATAGCGGCTCTTCCCGCTGCGTGCGCCGCCGCCGATGAGGATTACAGCCACAGGCTTCTCCGTTTCGAACGCAGCAGCCAGATGAAAAACGGCCCTCCTGCGAGCGCGGTGACCACGCCCACCGGAATTTCCGTCGGCGCGATTACGGTTCGAGAGAGAGTATCGCAGACGGCCAAGAACGCCGCACCCAGCAGGAAGGAGCACGGCATCAACATACGATGATCGGCTCCCAGTTTCAATCGCAGCGCATGCGGAACGATCAATCCCACGAAGCCGATGGGGCCGGTCAAGGATGTAACGATGCCTGTCAAGAAAGATCCCGCGATGTAGCCTAGCACGGTGTAGGCGGTGGTCGAGAGGCCTCGCGAAGATGCCCATTCTTCGCCCACCGCCAGCAAATTCCACTGCCGCGGACGCGCGACCACCAGAAGGCAGACCGGGATGACGCCCGCGGCCAGCCACGCAAGCGTCGAGTATTCGACGGCGTCCAGGCCTCCCATCAGCCATCGGGAAATAGCGAACGATTGCGAAAACGACGCGAGATTGTGCAGGAAAAGTACAATGGCGAGCGAAATACTGTTCATCGTCACGCCCGCCAGCAGCAGGGTGAAGGAGGAAAGCCGACGGCCTTCGAAGGCGATCGAAAGCACGATCAGCAGCGCCGTGCCCGCACCGGCCAGCGACAGTAATCCGATGAACGGCAATCCGAAACAGATGCCGATGACCGCGCCCACCGATCCGCCGCTGGAAATTCCCAAGGTGTAAGGCTCGGCGAGAGGATCGCGAAGTAAGCATTGGAACAGGACTCCGGTAAGCGAGAGCGCGGCGCCGGCGAGCAGCGCGAGAAGGACTCGCGGGAGTCGCGCGTAGAAGAGAATTTCGTGATCGGGCGAAGCTCCGGCGAGCGCGCGGCGAAGGTCGATGTGAGAGCTGCCGATGAGTGGAGCCGCGACGGCGACGGCGATCAGGACGGCGAGGGAGATCCAGACGCCGCGGGTCATGTTGTACTCGGCGGGACGGAGGCTGAAGCCGCCGCTGCAAGCTGAAGCTCGCGCCACCCGCTACGCATCGTAAACCAGCCAGCCGTCGCGCAGTTCCGCATGCACTCCGAAGACGCGGTCGATTACGTTGGGCGCAAGGGCTTCCGCTGGAGGGCCCTGGGCGGCGATGCGACCGTTTTCCATGACCATGACTTGATCGGAGAAACGCAGCGCGAGGTTGAGATCGTGGGTAACGGCGACGATCAGCATTTTTTTCGCCAGTGTCGAGAGAAGTTTATACATCGCCAGTTGATGCTTCAAATCAAGAAATGTCGTCGGCTCGTCGAGCAGCAGCGTCTCCGGTTCCTGCGCCAGCGCAGAGGCCAGAATGACGCGTTGTTTCTCTCCTCCGGATAGTGAACGAAAATCGCGCCCGGCAAACGCCGTCGTGTCGGTAGTGGTCATGGCGCGGACAACTGCGTCGTGGTCGGCCTGCGATTCGAACCAACCGTCGGCGTAGGGAGCCCGGCCCATGAACACGACCTGTTCGGCGGTGAAGGGAAATTCGAGTTTCATCGATTGCGGCAGGAACGCGATCTGGCGCGCGAAGTCGCGACGCCGCCAGCGACGGATCTCGACGCCGCGGTATTGGCATTCGCCTAAGTAGGGATGGCGCAACCCGGCGAGGATGCCGAGCAGAGTCGACTTCCCTGCCCCATTCGGACCGGCGATGGCGACGAAGCCCGAAGACGGCAATTCGAACGTCGCGTCGCGCAGGCCGTAGGCGAAGGACAACGCTGTTGCGCGAAAACTCATCTCACTCCGGGATGGAGCATTTCCGCGAACGCTTTCGCCGCCTCGATCACGCGCGGGCCGGGAACGACGAAAATATCCGACGCCACGGCGAAAACGCGGTGCTGTTTCACGGCGGCGAGGTTCGGGATGCGATTCCACAAGGCGATGACGTTGCGTTTGTGCTCTTCAGTGACGCCGGCGGTGTCCGACATGTCTCCCATATCGACGATGACTTCCGGATTACGCGCCATCACTTCTTCGAGCGATACCTCGGGGTAGCCGGCCACGGCGTCGTGAAAGACGTTTTCGCCACCCGCGATTTCGATGACCTCGTTAAGATACGACGCGCGGCCGGCGACGACCAAACCGTCGAGACGATTGGGTGAGCGTCCGATGACGAACATCATGCGCACGCGCGGCAGCGGAGCCACACGATTGCGAATTTTGCCCAGGCCGTCGAGGATGGAATCGCTTAACTGGGTGGCCGCGTGCTCCGTCCCTGTCGCCGCGCCTACGTCGTGAATGGATTTATAGATGGCGGCGATGTTCTCCTGATCGATTTCCAGCACGTGTAATTTCAACTTTGCAAGGCGGTCGGCCAGGTGCACGGGGTTCGTCTGGATGATGACCAGATCCGGCCGCAACGCTGCTATGGCTTCGAGATTGGGCGACGTGTAATCGCCGATCTTGGGCTTCAGCTGTGCCTCCGGAGGGTAGCGGCAGAATCGCGTGACGCCGACCACGCGATTCCCCAAACCCAACGCGTACAGGAGTTCGGTGATGCTGGGCGCGGTGGAGACGATTCTTTCCGGCGGCGCGGCGGATAGCACCGCGCCGAGAAGAACAAGTCCGAAGATGCGACGCGTTACCACGTGATCCGCAGCCCTCCAGTAGCGGTGCACGACAGCGCGGAGTAGCCGAGCACTTCCTGATATTGCTGATCGAGCGCGTTCTGAATCCGCACGAACGGCGCCAGGTTTTTCGTGGCCTGGTAAGACGCGTTGACGAAGACGTATTGATAGCCGGGATTCCGGTTGACGCCAAAAACGTAATCTTCATCCTGCCTCTGGCCGACGAACCGTCCGCCGGCGATCAGCGTCCAGCGCTTTGGAGTCAATTCGAAAGACACGGAGCCGGAGTTGCGCGGACGGCGCAGAAGTTCTTGTCCAACCTGGCCCGGAGTGTTGGATTCCGTAATTTTCGTGTAGAGCCTGGTATACGCGCCGTGGACCGCGATGGACCGGGTCACGCGGAAGATGGCCGACGCTTCCGCGCCGCGGGCCCAGCTCTGGTCGACGTTCTGCCATGTTCCGGGGTACACAGCGGAATCATACTCGATCAGGTTGTGAAAGGAATTGCGAAATACGGAAAGCTCAGTGCGCAGGCGTCGCGTCAGCCACTCGCGGGACAAGCCGGCTTCGTAGCTTTGCGTCGTTTCCGGCTTCAGCGTCGGATTGCCGACATAGTATCCGGCATTCGCGAAATTTTCCAGCAGCGACGGCTCTTTGATTCCACGCGATGCGCTGAAGCGTAGGAACGTCTCGCTGGGCAGGCGGAACGTGACGGCGCCGCGCGGCGCGAACTCGCTGCCGAAAGTGCTGCTCTGCTGATAGCGCGCGCTAGCCGTCAGATAAATGCGCGGCGTGAGCGCATATTGGTCGCTGATAAACAGACCGTTGTCGGATCGGCCGACGCTGAGGCCGCTGATATCGCCGGCCTGCCGTTCGTATTCGTAACCGAAAACCAGCGCGCCGCCTGGGTGCGTCCAGGTGCCTTGATACTGCACGTTGGTACGATCGGAAAGAGTCGGGCTGTCGTAGGCGTAAGGATAATACGTGTACGTCGCAAGCGAAGTGCCGGGCGGGGCGACCGTTGTTGAAGCAGGCACGAGGCCGACCAAATACGTGAAGGGAATCGCCCCTGGAACGGTGCGCGTGAGCGCGGCGATGGTGTACGGATTGCCGTCGGAATTGTCGACGTCCAGCGTGTTGTTGCGGTGATAGCCGAAGATTACTTTCTGCGCGAAGCGCTGGCCGCGCGCGTCGTCGAACCGCACGCTCAGCGCCGAATCGCGAACTGACTCCCATGCCCCTGTATCAGTCAGCCCATAAAAAACCTGGCCCGGAGTTCCGGTGTAAGAATCGAATTCGCGATAGACGGCGCGCAGAACAGTCGTGTCGGAGAAATGATACCCGATGTTCGCGGTGCCGGTGGTGATGCGGTAGGAGTCGTTGGCGAACTCGCCGGTGGAGCGGAACTGGTCGGCGATCAGGGCATAGTCGATGCGCTTCGCAAGGCCGCCGTCGATGGTCGCGGACCAATGATCCGTCGCAAAAGACCCGCGTTCATACACGACCGAGCCGTGAGGGCGCTGCGATTCCGCGTCGCCATGCTGGGTGAACATCTGGATGACCGCGCTCGACGCCTCCGCGCCATAGAGCGCGCTTTCCGGTCCGCGCACGACTTCGAGACGGTCGAGGCCGGTCGACGTGAGATGGACGAAATCGAGATTGCCGCCCGGGTCGGTGACCGGAATGCCGTCGAGCAGCACCATGGCCGCATCGCTATCGCCTCCGCGGGCGAACAAGCTCACGAGGCCGCCGTTGCGTCCTGTCTGCACGACAGAGAGTCCGGGGACATCGCGCAGCAGATCCTGCACGAAAGGAAACTGGCGCGCGGCGAAATCACTCGATGTGAAGACCGTTGCCGCGACGCCTGCTTCCTCCTTCGCGATGGGTGACCCGGACGAGGTCACAAGAACCCGATCGCTCATCGCCGCGAGCACGAGCCTGATTTCGGCATCTTTCGCCTCCGTCAACGCGACGTTTTTGGTCGCGAATCCGGGCTTATCGATCGCTGCCAGACAGGGTTTCGAAAATTCGAATGCGCCACGCGAATCGGTAGTGGAAGTTTCCGTGCCGCAGGCGATCGTCGCGCCTTCGACCGGGCGGCCGGCGGGGTCCAGAACCACGCCGCGCACAATGGACAACAGCAGAAATAGAAATGTCATGAGACGCTCTCCCTCGAGACGGTCTACGGGTTCAAGATCGTCAAGGAACCGGTCTCCTGACTTACGGCCTGGCGACAACTTGGATTTTGTCTTCCCGCTTGCGCAGTGACTCCATCCTGCCAGAATGCGTGCCGATTACAGTTGCGGGGCAGTGGCGGATTCTAACCGCCTTCCCGAGCATTCCTCAACCTACAACATTCGTCAGCGTAGGCCGGAACGGCGGGCCATGTCAACTCAGGATCTGCTATTCTGACTCGCATTATGCGTTTCGCCCCGCTTTTCCTGATAATTCCCTCCATTTTCGGGCAAGGAAGAAATTATGGGCGATCGATGGTGATCACCAAACAAGGGATCGCTGCGACCAGCCAGACGTTGGCTTCGCAAGCGGCTGCGCAGATTCTGGCGAAGGGAGGTTCGGCGGTAGACGCGGCCATCACGGCGAACGCGGTGCTGGGACTGGTCGAGCCGATGATGGACGGCATGGGCGGCGATATGTTCACGATTTACTGGGACGCGAAGAGCGGAAAGCTGACCGGACTGAACGCGTCGGGTCCGGCTCCGCGTGCGTTGTCGCCTAGGTTTCTCGAGGAAAAAGGCGTGAAGACGATGCCTCGCGACGGGATCCATAGCGTCACGGTGCCCGGCGCGGTCGGCGGATGGTGGGCGATGCATCAGAAGTTCGGAAAATTGCCGTGGAGGGATTTATTTCAAGCGGCGATCGCGTACGCGGAAGAAGGATTTCCGGTAACCGAGGCCATTGTGGAGTCCTGGTCGTCGGCCGGCGAGGTGAAGAAGCTGAAGGCGGATCCGGAGTCGGCACGAGTGTTCCTGGCAAAAGGGAAAGCTCCAGCGGAAGGGGAAGTTTTTCGCAATCCCGATCTGGCGAAGGCGTACCGGCAGATTGCGGAAAAAGGCCCCGATGCGTTCTATAAGGGCGAGATCGCAGCGGCGATCCTGAAGACTTCGCAAAAGTTGGGCGGGACCATGACGGCGGAGGATCTGGCTTCGTATTCACCGGAATTTGTCACGCCGATTTCAGTGGATTACCGGGGCTGGAAGGTTTACGAGTTGCCTCCCAACGGACAGGGCATGGCCGCGCTCGAAATGCTGAACATTATGGAGACGTCGCCTGCGTCGTCTTTCGGGCCGTTCAGTCCGGCGGAGATGCATTTGCGCATCGAGGCGATGAAGCTGGCGTATTCCGATCTGCGGCGTTACGACGCGGACCCGCGGACGGTGGATGTTCCGGTGATCGGCCTGCTGTCGAAGGAATACGCGAAGAAGCGCGCCGCGTTGATCGATCCGGCGAAAGCCAATTGCGATGTTCCGGCAGGCGCACCGCTCGCGAGCGACACGACGTATCTGACGGTGGTCGACAAAGACGGCAACATCGCCAGTTGGATTCAGAGCGTGTCGTCGGCGTTCGGATCTGGCATCACGGTGGACGGCATGGGTTTCGCGCTCCAGAATCGCGGGGCAAATTTCACGCTCGATCCAAAGCATCCGAACGTGCTCGCCGGGGGCAAGAGGTCGCTGCACACCATTATTCCCGGGTTCATGGAAAAAGGCGATCTGCATGCGGGGTTCGGCATTATGGGGGGATTCAATCAGCCGCTGGCGCATGCGCAGTTTGTTTCGAACATCATAGATTACGGGATGAATATGCAAGCCGCGCTGGAGGCGCCCCGTTTCACCAAGCTGAACGCGACCGGCTGCGACGTATCGATCGAGATGCGCGTGCCCGGCAAAACGCTGCAGCAACTTTCAGAGCACGGGCACCACATCAACATCCGGCGCGAGTACACGCAGGAAATGGGGCGCGGCCAAGCCATTCTGCACGATTCGAAGACCGGAGTGAACTACGCCGCGTCCGACCCCAGAGCCGATGGCTCGGCGGTGCCGGAGCCGATTCGATAGTCTTAATTGCTTATGGCCATTGTGGCGGGTGTGGATTTCGGGACGCTCTCTGTCCGGGTGTCGATTGTCGATAGCGAGAAGGGACGGCTGGGGTCGGCGACGGCCGAGTATCCTCTTTTGCGCAAGCGCGACGATCCCGATCATGCGACCCAGAGCCACTCCGATCAGCTTCGCGCGCTGACCGAGGCGATGCGCACGGCGCTGGAAGCGGCGGGCGTCACGGGCGATCGCGTCGAGGCGGTCGCGCTCGACACCACCGGGTCAAGCGTCATTCCAGTCGGCGCGGACATGGCGCCGCTCAATGACTACTACCTGTGGTGCGATCACCGGTCGTGGAAGGAAGCGGCCGAGATCACACGCACGGCGCGCGCGGCGAAGCTCGAAGCCATCGACTGGTGCGGAGGCGTGTATTCGTCGGAGTGGGGATGGTCGAAACTGCTCCACTGGTTGCGCCACAATCCGGAGAAGCGCGCGGAATTCGCGACGGCCTTCGAAAATTGCGACATGATTGCAGCGGTGCTCTGCGGCGTCAGCGACCCGTCGTTGGTCGCGCGCAGCATCTGTGCGATGGGCCACAAGTGGATGTGGAACGAAGACCTGGGCGGCATGCCGCCGGAGGATTTCCTCACGCAGGTCGACCAAGTGCTGACCGGTGTGCGCGAAAAGATCGGTGGACGGTATCAGACATCGGATAAACTCGCCGGGCATCTGAGCGCGGAGTGGGCCGCGAAGCTGGGATTGCGCGCCGGTATTCCGATTCCCGTCGGCGCGTTCGATGCCCACTGGGATGCGATCGGATCCGGCATTCGCGAGGGCGACGTGGTGAACGTGGTCGGCACCTCGACCTGCATCATGGCGATCACCAAGGAAACCGGCCTGATTCCTGGGGTCTGCGGCGTCGTGAAGGGCTCGATTCATCCCGAATACTTCGGTATCGAAGCGGGACTCTCGGCGACGGGCGATATTTTCGACGCCATCGCGCGGCGCGCGGGCACAACGGTTTCCGTTCTGGCGCAGGGCCTGGAAAAATATCGCGCCGGACAAACCGGACTGTTGCGGCTGACCTGGGATAACGGCGATCGGACGGTGCTGGTCAACGCGGAACTGGGAGGCGTCACGCTGGGCTGGAACCTGACCAGCACGGCGCAGGATGAGCTGTTCGCGGCCATCGAAGGCACGGCCTTCCACACGCGCGTGATTCTGGAAAGAATGGCCGAACACGGCGTCCGCATCGATCGCGTGATCAACGCCGGAGGCATTCCCCAGCGCGGCGACACGCTAAACCAGGTCTACGCGAACGTGTTGAATAAGCCTGTTCTGGTGCCTGCTGGCGATGTGACCAGCCTGGGGTCGGCGATTTTTGCCTTTATGGCCGCGGGGACTTTCAAGATGATCGAAGATGCGCAGATCGCGCTGTGCCCGCCGTGGAAAACGTACGAGCCCGATCCTAAAGAAGCGGTGGTATACGAAGAACTCTTCGTGATTTTCCGCAAGCTCTATTTCGCGCTCGGCGAAGGCGAGTTTCGCGACGCGCTACCGCGCTTGCGGGCCATTCGCGACGACCGCGCGTAGACCGATGGCGGCCATCACCCGGCGGTGCTCGCCACTGGAATGAATGGAATGAGCGGCGGTTATTATTTCGTCCCGGATTTCCGGTTTCCCGCCGGAATGATTGGCGATGGCTACCAGAACCCGCGCCTTTTCGCCATCGGAATGAATCCCCACCGCGCAATGAACGGCTTCGATCAACGTACGGTCGCTGAGCCCGCCGCGACCGATCAGCGACGTCAGCACCCGTGCTTTTTCGCCGTCGGAATGCACCGAACCGGCGGCTTCAAAGTAGGCTTGGCGCATCACGTCTTCGTCTTTCCAATAGCCGTCGGCGTGGACCAGCACGCGCGCTTTCTCCCCATCGGAAGAAATGGATTTTGCCGAGCGCAGAGCTTCGGTCAACGTGTCTCTCTGTTCTCCCGCCGAAGCCATGACGGCGGTCAGGACGCGGGCCCTCTCGCCGTCCGAATGAATCGATTCCGCGGCGCGGAAGAAGGGCCGGGACAATTCGTTGTTGTTCCGGAGATGCCCGGCCAAATCGACCAGGACGGCCGCTTTTTCGCCATCGGAATTGATGTCGGCAGCGGCGCGCGCGGCCAGAGCGAGCGTTCCGCGCGACGAGTCATGGGAGATGAACTGCGTCAGAACGCGGCGTTTTTCGCCGTCGGAATGGATGGTCTTGAGGGCCTCAAACGCATAGTCGCGTAGATTGTCTTTTAGAACGTCAGGTGCGAGGAAAACCAGCACCGCTGCTTTTTCGCCATCCGAATTCATGCCGCGGACAACGCGGAGCAGGGACTGAAACTGGTCGGCCGACAGTTTCCCGGTCAGCAACAGTTCGCCGATGTAGAGCTTCTTGGTCCCGTCGCTATGAATCTTACCGATTTCGGCGAGAACGGCGGGCACGCCACCTTGCTTCAGGATGCGACGGACCCGCTCAGGAGCGTCGATTCCGGATTCGCGCAACAAATCGGGAAGCGCGGCGCGCAGCCACGCTTTCGCATCGGCGTCGAACGGTTTCTCGCGTCCATCGACCAGATAACGGCGCGTCATCTGGCCCGGGGATTCGAAGCGAACCTCGTATCGGCGGCTGGCGAAGCCGTACGACTCTTCGTAGCTGAAGAGTCCGTCGCCGGAGATCGATTGAACGTCGGTTTCCGTGTCGTTAGAATGGACGTCGCCGCGAAGGCGCATTTCGCGGACATGAAGTCCGTCGTTGGTGCGCCAGGTCATCGAACGGCTGTTATGCGAGTCCGATTGCGGGGCGGGCGGCGCCGGAGGAGCGGAGGGCGCGGCGGGAGATGGCGGTTCCGGCGCGGCCGGCGGCGCGGCTGGCTCCGGTGGCGCCGGTTCCTGATCGTAGAACGAATCCGATGCCGCGAAGGCGATCAGCCCGGGTGTCCTGGCCGCGACGATGGCAAGCGCCAGCAGTCCCGCGGCAATCAACAGCAGGCGAACCTTCAACAGGCGTGTTCCTTTATGACGGGTTTTGTCGAGCAGCATTTCGATTCTCCTGGCCAGGTGGGATCGCTCCTCGGTGGCGGCAGCGGCCACGGCTGCTCCAAACTTGGACCGAGGCACGCCGTCGGCAAGCTCAACCACGCGCGTCAGGCACGACGCATAAGGACGTGCCTGCCCGGTTTGTTCCACCACAAAATCGTCGCAGGCGATTTCACGCTCCAGGTCGATGCGGCGGGTGATCCAGCGGACCACCGCATGCAGAGTAAACAGCGCTTCCATGACTCGCTGAATCAGCAACGCGACATCGTCTCGGCGAAGCAGATGCGCGGTTTCGTGGAGACGGATTTGCTCGATCTCATCTCCGTCCAGTTCGGCCAGCAATCGCTCGGGCAGCAAAATCGCCGGGCGGAATAAACCGGCGGCCATCGGCGAAGAGATATCCGGGGAGATTAGCGCGCGCACCGGCCACGTTGCGAGGTCCGGCGCCGGACGCGCGCAGCGTTTGCGACGCTCCAGAGCCAGGTAGCTCAGAAAGAGGCGAAGCAGCATGAGAATAGCCGCGACACCCCAGGCGGCGAAAATGCGGCCAGGCCAGGCGCCGGCGGCGATTTCGAGCGGGAACTGCGGCCAGCGCGGGGCCTGGTGCGATGAAACGGACGCCTCGGAGACGACAGGGGTTGTGTGGGCCGCCGGCAATGTCTCCGTGTAGCCGGTCACCGGCGCGGCGGGCACGAACGCGGAGGCGGGCTCAACCCGATGCGGCAGGTAGAACAAGGGCAGCGCCACGACCACCAGCAGCGCGATCCACCAGATGGCGTAACGAGTGGCCGCATTCAACGCCCGGCGCGGCGCGGCCCACAGTACGAGCCACACAGCGACCGTCACAGCCGCTCCCGCGATTCCGCCGTTGATCAGCGCCGAAAGGATTGCGCTCATGACCCGGCCTCCTCAATCTTCTTCCGCAATCGCCGCAACTCCGCGGCGTCGACCTTCTTCTTGTCGAGCAGGTTCAGCATCAACAGCTCCGGCGAGTTTTCGAAGAACCGGCGGACCAGATGCGTGACCGCGCTTTCGCGCGCCTGTTCACGGCCCACCACGGGATGATAGACGAACGCGCGCCCGTCCTTGGTATGCCGTATAAAGCCTTTATTTTCGAGGATGCGGAGCGTGGTCAGGACCGTCGAATAGGCCAGCGCCGGATTGTTCGGCAGCGCCTCGGCAACGTCCGAAACGGTCGCCTCGCCCTTTTCCCACAGCACGTCCATCAATCGCAATTCCGCATCGGTCAGATGAGGAGATTTCTTTCTTGCCACGGGCGGCCGCTCCCTCGCTTAAGGAATTAATAGTTCAAATGTACACGACTCCGCCGGGCCTGTCAATTAAAACCTTAATAGTTCGTTACGCTGGAAGCATGAAGGTCATTCTTGTCCTTATTTCATCCATTCTCAGTGCGCAGATTTTTTCATTTGGCGTGAAGGGAGGTTTGCCGGTGACGCCCACCTACGATACTCAATTCGAAAGCTCGCGCTTTTTTGCCGGCACCGTCGATTTTGAAGTGAAGCGCTACGCGTTCGGCCCAACAGTCGAAGCCAAGCTCCCTTTCGGATTCCGCGTCGAAGTCGACGGCCTGTACCAGCATGTGCGAACGACTGCCGCAAGCGCCGGGGCGTTTCCCACCGGAGCACTCACATTTCAAGCAACCACAGCCACGGCCTGGGAAATTCCAATGCTCCTGAAGCGCCGCTTCGGCCATCGCACGTTCGCACCTTACGCGGCCATCGGTTCGACGCTGCGCCACATCGGCGATATCCAAGAAACCGAATGGATCATGCCGTCGTTTCCGGGCTATTCGCCGTCATTCACGCACGCCGTGTACCCTTCGGGCGAGCCGCTCCGCGCAGGAATCACCGCGGCGGGCGGGGTTTCCATCAAGACTCACGGACTGCGGTTCGAACCGGAACTACGCTACACGCACTGGACGTCGGACCACTTTCTTGCTACCACCGAACAACTGGATTTCCTGGTCGGGATCACTTTTTCGCCGCAAGCACGCTGAACGAGGCCAGGCCGACGCGCACCGGCGGCTGCTTCACCGTCACGGAAAATGGCACCGGCTCATTCGACGTCCGCACCCAGACGATCTGCGGCGCTCCTTTGGCGAATTGAATCTCGACCGGAGCGTCCACGGAGAAATCGTTGTCGACGCCGGTTTGGGTCAGCGTGCCGGAAACCTTCAGCCCCTTCATGCTGCTCTGTAACTTCAGGTTCGGAACGCCTGTCGCGTAAACCCAGTTGTCGAAAAACGTATCGACGGTATCGGAAGGCGAGTGTGGAGGCATGAATTCAGTGGCCAGCGCCCGAAAATCCTCGCTCGTCATCGCGCGAAGTTCGTAGCGGCGTCGAAGTTCGGCCAGCATTTTTTCAAACCGTTCATCCCCCAGGCGCTTGCGCAGCATGTGCATGATCCAGGCGCCCTTCTCATAGGTGATAGACCGCCACGCATCGCGAATTCCCGACGATTCCAGACGCAAGCCCCACACGATAGGCCCCGCCGATTCCAGGGTGCGGCCATCCGAATCCTTGGCCAGAAGCCGCGTCCGATAATCCTCCAGCACCGAGTCCACCGCTTTGGACCCGCTCTTTTTTTCCAGCCACAGCAGTGCCGAGTAGTTCGACAGAGACTCCATCAGCCACTCATCCTGGTAGCTGGACACCATCACCACATTGCCCCACCATTGATGGGCCACTTCGTGAGCCACGATCAGATCCGAAAAGAAGAGCTGCTGATTTTCGCTTCTAACGGCCGCCGGGCGCTGAGACGGATCCAGATACGCGATGGTGGACAGATACACCAGACCGGGAAAACCCTGTCCGAAGGTTCCCGGAATCGGCGCGACGGTGAGAGTCTTCAGCGCAGGAGCGCCGAACAAATTGGAGAACGCCTCCAGGGATGAGGAGACGTCCTTCGCTACCGCGTGCAGGCGCGCCAGCGGGTCGGGCTGCGTTGAAGGGATCTGCACCGACATGGCTTCCCTTCTCTGCTGGGCGGTCATGGGACGAGGGGGCGTCTCCGGCAGTCCGGCGGGTTTGGGTTGCAGAGCCGATTCCAACCTTCGATTGCCATACACCTCGACATTGAACCCGGGAATGGAGGCGACGACCCGTTCATAATCCCCAAGATTGAATCCCGCGAAGCGGATGGGTACGTTCGTCCGGCGGCGCGTGGTGCGCGTTTCGCCCTCGATGCGATCGACCACCAGATCTCCCGGCGTCACCAGCGTGAGTTTCCTTGGATAGTGGAAGGTCAGCTCGTATGTGGAAAACTCAGGAGCGCTTCTTGGATACCAGGTAGACCGCGCGCCCACAAAAAACACGCCGTTGCCGGCGGAGCTGATCACGTCGCCTTCGTGCTGGAACTCGAACGTGTGCTCGCTCGCGGGTTCGAGTGCGTTGGGCGTCACCACCAGCACCGCATTGTCCACCGAGCCGCGAAGGCCGCGCGCCCTCTCCGAATCTCGGGTGAACACCTCGGCGGGAGCGCCGTCCACGCGAACCGAAGTAACCTTCATCGCACCGGTGATTTCGAAAGGAAACGCCCGCCGGGCGCTGCCGCCCACGCGCAACCGGATGCCGGTCGTCGCATTCAGGTGAAGGGCCGAATCGATTGTGGCGTCGATCGAAAAATTTGTCAGTGCGAAGCCGGGCTCCAGCCGCTTGCTGGCGCCAGTGCGGACACTGCGGGCCAGGAAACTGGTCCAGATGTTGTAGCGCAGCCTTCCATTGCGGTCGCTCAACTGTCCGGCGATGATTTGTTCGCGGGCGCGCGGATCGTACAGCAGATCGAAATTTCCCCGCTCCCGCCCGGCCAGTCCGAGAAACAAAAATCCGTTCGACCCCGGGTCCGCCGAGAACAGGTCGTCCACCATGCGCAGTTCGAACCCCTCCCGAATGTTGGCCAGAATCGGCGACCACTTGTCCGCCATTAACGCGCCCATTTCCGGAGCCTTCTTGCCATTGCCCTCTTTTTCGATCCGATCGCGCAGCAGCGCGCCGGTGCCGTCGGTAAACACCATTAAAGCCGCCGACAGATGCTCGTCCAGATTCGGCGATTGGGTGAATGCGGCCAGCGACTGCCGCTCGCCGCGCGTGGGTGGAAGAAGGATCACTTCGCCGTCGCCTCCTTCCACGTCGGTGGTGAAAACGGCGGAGACTCGGTGGCCCGCGGCGGGCTTCGAGAAGATCAAATAGCCGTCGGTGAAGTAGAGACGGATGTCGTCCTTGCGAAAACTGAGGTCGCGGACGCGATAGCATTCCTCCGGATCGAGCGCGGCATCATGAATCGCCCGAGCCAGTTCCGCGGCCGACAGTCCGGCGGCACGCGCGAAACCCGCGGCCAGGATCAGGATCAAAGCAAGAGTGCGAGACACCTGCCCTTTAGTGTAAGAGGTTCGAAACGCATTAAGCTAGAGCCTATGACCCGTCGCAAATTTGTGCCCGCGCTGGCCGCCGCTGGAGCGCTCGGCGCCAGCGGAGAGACTAAGGCGCCTTCGATCTTCGAAATCCGCACCATTCATCTGCGCAACACCCCCGAAAATCAGCGTTCCCGGCTGACTGATTTTTTACAGCACGCCGCGGCGCCCGCGTTTGCGCGAGCCGGGATCGCGCCGTGCGCTTACTTCGCGAGTTCGATCGCGCCGGACACGCCGTTTGTCATGACCATCGCCAGCTATCCGTCGATGGCCGCCATGGAGCAGCAGCGCGCGAAGGTCTCGGCCGATGCCGATTACCAGAAAGCGCTGGCTTCCTTTAACGCTTTGCCCGGCCTGAACTACCAGCGGATCGACAGCATTTTGTGCCGCGCCTTCGGCGCTTTTCCGGAGATGATCGTGCCAACAGACACCGCCGGCCGGGCCGGCCGCGTCTTCGAACTGCGCCGCTACGAATCGAACAACGCGACGACGCTGGCGCGCAAGATCAAGATGTTCGAGACGGGTGAAGCCGGCATTTTTCAGCGTCTGGGCATGCGGCCGGTGTTTTTCGCCGAAACGATTGTCGGCGCCATGATGCCGAACCTGGTTTATATGCTCAGCTATGACGATCTGGCGTCGCGCGAGAAACTGTGGAAGGCCTTCGGCGCGGATCCCGAATGGCAGAAACTGCGCGCCACGCCGGGCCTCTCCGACGCCGAGATTGTCTCCAACATCAGCAACTCGCTGCTGCAGCCCCTGCCCTTCTCCCCGGTCCGTTAAATGGACACCGCCCTTTCACTCTCGACCGCTGTGGAGGCGCTGGCCGGAGCATTACTGGTGGGATTATTGATCGGCGGGCAGCGCGAGGCCGCTCATCGCGAAGCCACGCCCACGGATAACGGAATCTGGGCCGCGCCCGGCCTGCGCGATTTCCTGATCGTCGCGTTGGCCGGTGGAGTTTGCGGATTGCTTGGGACGCCGTGGCTGACCGCCCCGGTGCTGATCTCCGTCACCGCGCTGTTCGCCGTTCTTCATTATGAAGAGCGCGACCGCAGACGAGGCATCACCACGGAACTGGCCGCCGTGTCAACGTTCGCTTTATCGTACCTGGCGGCGTCACCGGCTCCCGCTTTTGCCGAACCGGTAGCCATCGGAGTCACGCTGATCATCGTGGTGTTTCTCGAGACCAAGCAAGGCATCGAAAAGCTGCTGCGGGAAACGATTTCGGTGACCGAATTCAACGCCACGCTGGCCTTCGTCGGAGTCGTTGTGGTGATTTACCCGCTGCTACCCGAGGGCGCTTACGGCCCCTACGCGTTTTTTGAGCCGCGCCAGGTGTGGAAGTTTGTCATCCTGATTTCTTCCATCTCCTACCTCGGCTATTTTCTGGAAAAATTCCTGGGCGAAGAACAAGGACTTTTCTATACCAGCGTGCTGGGAGGATTGGCGTCCACCACGGCCGCCACGCTCTTGTTCGGGCGCGAGACCAAGGAGCGTCCACAGGATACGTTCGGGCTCTGGCGAGCCTTCGTCATCGCGAACACCGTGCAGTTCCCGCGCACGCTCCTCATCGTGATGCTCGTCAGCCCGGATCTGACGCGGGCGATCGTCTGGCCTCTGGCCACCACGTTTGTAAGCGGGATCCTGCTGGCGGAAGTTCTGCGGCGCTGGCCTCACAAACTAATCGAAGCGGTCCCCATGAAATCTGGCAATCCGTTCCGCATCGCGCCCGCGCTCCGCTTCGGCGCCCTGTTCGCGGGCGTCGTTTTTCTCTCGAAATGGGCCGCGGCGACGCTCGGAACCGGCGCGTTTTATTGGACCAGTCTGCTGGGCGGCCTGGTGGACGTTTCCACGGTTATCGCGCCGGCGGCGGAGCTGTTGAAAAACCACGACCTGGCCCTGAACACGGCGGAAATCGCGGTGCTCCTGGCGCTGGCGGCAAACGCCGTGCAGAAAATCCTGGTCGCCGCGTCGGCCGGAACCCGAGAATTCGCCTTGCGAGTAACCGCAGTCTTTGTCCTATGGACCGCCATCGGCGCGGGAACCTACTTTATTTGCCTCAAGATTTGACCAATCCCGAAGCCTACGCTAGGATGGTTGTGCGGGGTGGAGCAGTCTGGTAGCTCGTTGGGCTCATAACCCAAAGGTCGTAGGTTCAAATCCTACCCCCGCAACCAAACTCTAAACCTCGTTAATTTAATACCTTACCGGCCTGTGGCCGCCATGCTCAACCTGCGTTTCCGGGTCAATTGTGATAGAAACTGATTGAGTAAAGCGCCACGCGCTATTCGAGCACCAAGATGAACTTCGTGTCGCACTTGGTGAGATACTTCACCGTGTGTGGACCAGGGAAGCTCTTCCCGCCAGCACTGAGTGCTACATGTGTTTGCAAAGGAACCTGCCCGGGTGCTTCGAGATGAATGCGTCGGGCTGAAATATCGATACACCGGCCGGGCATACACCGAACTTGACCGTTATCGTCAACCCAGGCGATGCGCACGGGTTCGTCGGCGGCAGAAGCGTAACGAAGGTCTGAATAGTTCATACCGTTTGAGCTGCGCCGAGCAGCAACGCGCGACTACCCCCTCGAGACCTCATGAACTATGATTTCATTCTTGCGCTGTTCGCCGATTTCCTGTTCTGCCCTGAACCAGTCGTCTTCAGGGGAGCCTTCAGGACAGCCTCGTTTGTGCCACAACGCATGCGCCAGTGCGGCGATTTGATCAGTGAGCGATCTATTGGTATCGCCTTCGGATCTCTCCAGGGCGATAACCTCAGGTCCTTCTGCCATTTCCACGCCTCCTATGTTTCGTATGATCGGCTGATCCTGTCCGCCACATTAGATGAGTGGTGTGTTTAGATTCATACCGATCACCGACGCGCGTCTTTCCGTCGCTATTCCCACGGGACGGTCAACCCCAGTTCGTGGGCGTGAGGGATCGCGGCATCTGATCGCCGCGAGGAGGGCACGAGCGCGCCTGCAAGCGCCCCCACTAACCTACTCAGAACAAGTGACCCATCGTGAACCTTCAGGCGGATGTTGGCGGGAGGTGCAAACGTAAACGGCCGGGCTAGTACCTCCGGGCGATTGACGCCCGGTCGATGCGAACTTAGTATTCCAGTTGAGAGCGGACTCACAGTGGCCCAAATAAATGGCACGGAAAACCCCCGCGCGCATAGCACTGGTTGCTCCGCTCTCTCCATGGAGGTGTCCGCATGACCGAGGGTCAATGGGAACTTTACAGGCTCAGTGTCGTGGAAACATGGCCGGACTCACCCTTCAAGGTTGCTACCATCGTCGGAATCCGAAACAAGCTTGCCGCGATAGAAGATGCGGAAGCGCCAAGAAACAGGAGCGGTGATTGGAAGCAGGTGAAGAAAGCCGCTTAATTACTGCGATCCGCTCCCGCGCCACCGCACCGATCGGTCTCCTCGACGGTAACAACCGCCTGGAATCTTCAAAACCCATAGATAGAAGCTCATGCGCGCCGCGCTAGCCGCTCCCTTCTTACGACTCGATCCGGAGCGCCCCGGCCCCCGCTTTGTTCCGCTCCTCGATGTTTGTCCGCCGGGCCACTTCCGATGGAGATCTTAGGTAATCCAGGCGCAACTCGCCCTTTGATCAGCTAGACTTGGCAGTTGAGTCGAACGAATGGCAAGGAGCGAACAACATGAGCGATTGGAAATACTTGCAGGGAGATCCGTCGGAGGCCCTCGCCAAGTTGCACTTTTTCTCAGTCACGAAAAAACACTCGTCCGGTGAAATCGAGGCGCGCATCACGGTGAAGGAGTTTGCCACTGCCCAGCTACGTGATCTGCAGTTCTTCGCCGTAGCCGACATTGAGTTGAATCAGAAAACGCTGAAGTTCCAACCCGTCGGATGGAGCGAAACTCTGATGGGCGCACTTACGGAATGCTTAAAAAATCTTCGCAGGTTCGAGTATGAAGGCCTGGACCAGGCTTCAGCGCCACCCACGGATTGAGGGCGGATCGATTACCTGGTCACTCCAGATTGCGCCATCGGCGGCCGCGGTCGACTCAGACTTTCAAGACATCGTCGTGCCGCGCCACGATTGCGTAAAGCACGGGGGCCAGAAAGATCGAAAGCAGGAGGCGCGAGAGCAGCCCCCCCACGATCACGATCGCAAACGGCTTCTGCGAATCGCTTCCAATTCCCGTCGATGTGGCCGCCGGCAACAGGCCGATGCACGCCACCAGCGCCGTCATCATGATGGGCCGCAGCCGCAATAACGACGCCTCGTACGTCGCCGTAACAATGTCCATTCCTCCGAGCCGAAGCTTGTTAATGAACGAGTAGAGAATCACGCTGGTCAGCACCGCGACGCCCATCAGCGCCACGAATCCCAGCCCCGACGAGACGCTGAAATTGGTTCCCGTGTACCACAGCGCCAGCAAGCCGCCAACTGGCTCCGTCACCAGCACGCTGAACAAGATGATCAGCGGAAATTTCAAGTTTCCATAAAGCGCGAACAGGATCAGAAGGATCAGCACAATGGTCAGCGGGGCGATCACCTTCATCTGCTCCCGCGCCGCCAGATAATCTTTGTACTCGCCTCCCCAATCGAACGTATAGCCAAGGGGAAGCTTCATCTGCTTGTCGACCTCGCGCCGCGCTTCCTCCACCGCGCCCGCCAGGTCGCGATTGCGGACGCTGAACTGAACTCCGATGAAGCGCGAATTGGACTCGCGATAAATGAACGACGCGCCGTTGTCGACTTTGATATCGGCAAACTGGCTCAGCGGCAGATGCTGGCCGTTGGGGGTGGCAATCAGCAGATTTCGGATGGCGTCGGCGTCCTTGCGAAAGGGCTCCTGCATGCGAACGATCAAATCGAACTGGCGCTCGCCTTGAATCACCTGCGACGCCGCCTTGCCACCCATCGCGGTTTCGACCATCGTATTGACGTCGTCCACGTTCAAACCATACTGCGCGATTTTGTCGCGGTTCGGCGTGACGATGAGGCTCGGCTGACCCAACTCGCGGACCACGGTGATGTCGACGATGCCCGGGACCTTCGAAATAATGCGCTTCACCTTCCTCGCATTTTCTTCCAACGTGGCCAGATCGCCGCCGAAGATCTTTACCGCGAGTGAGCTCTTCAGACCCGTTTCCGCTTCGTCCACCGCATCCTCGGCGGGCTGTGTGAAGTTAAAAATCACGCCCGGAAATGCCGACATCTTTTCGTTGATGGCGTCCACCAGCAGCTTCTTGTTGCGAACCTTGCCGTTCCACGCACCGTCGCTGTAGGGCTTCAACCCGATGTAATATTCGTTGTTGAAAAAGCCGGTGGAATCCGTCCCGTCGTCCGGCCGGCCCAGCTCGTTGGCCACGGTAGTCACCTGGGGAAAGGTACGCAGGATATCGCGAATCTGCGGCGATAACTTCGAAGCCTCCTCGAAGGAAATGGTGTAAGGCGCCGTCGCGCGCATCCAGAGAGCCCCCTCATCCAGATGAGGCATGAACTCGGCGCCGATCAGAGGGATCAGCAGCAGCGATGCCGCGAAGACCGAGAGTAGCATCACCGTGGAAACCGTGCGATTGCGCAGGCACCAGCCCAGCAAAACGCCGTAGCCGCGGCGGATGTAATCGAAGAACGATACCCTCGGCTCATGAATCTTGCCGCGCAGCAGGTACGAGCACAGCACCGGCAACAGGATCAGCGCGCAGATCACCGATCCGACCAATGCGAACCCCATGGTGTCCGCCATCGGCTGAAACAATTTGCCGGAGGGGCCGGTCAGAACGTAGATGGGCAGATAGCCGGCGATAATCACCGCGACCGCGTAAAAGATGGGCCGTTCGACGTCTTTCGCCGCCGCGCGGATGACGTAAATAAGGTCGTACTCTTGGCCTTCGCGGGCCGCCAGTTCGCGGAAGACGTTTTCGACCATCACCACGGCTCCGTCCACCAGGATGCCGAAGTCAATCGCTCCGATGGACAACAGATTCGCCGGAATGTGCCTCCAGTCCAGGCAGATAAAAGAGAACATCAACGCGAAAGGAATCGTAATCGCCACGATAATCGCGGCGCGAATGTTGAACAGAAATATTCCCAGAACGATCAGCACCAGCACCATGCCGCGAATCAGATTCTCCTCCACGGTGGTGGTGGTTTCCGCGATCAGCCCGCTGCGGTCGTAATAGGGAATGATTTTCACGTCCGGTGGCAGCACGTGGTCGTTCAGTTCCTTGGTCAGAGCTTCCACCCGTTTCAAGACGACCTGCGCCTGCTCGCCGACGCGCATCAGAATGACGCCTTCCACCGCGTCGTCCTGTTTCATGTAGCCGAACTCGCCCAGCCGGACGGCGTCGCCGATTTCAACCTTCGCCACATCCTTGATATAGGTCGGGATGCCATTGTTGGTCGCCACCACCACGTTGCCGATGTCCTCCGTGGTCTTCACCAGGCCAAGCCCGCGAATGTAATAAAACTGGCCCCCCTGCGAATAGAATCCGCCGCCCGCGTTGGAATTGTTGGTGCTCAATTGCTGGAAGATCTGTGGAACCGTCACCCCGCGGGAGAAGAGACGGTACGGATTCAGCTTCACCTGATACTGCATGGTGGTGCCGCCGAGGCTCGAATCGTCGGCGACGCCGGGGATCGCGCGGTAGCGCCGTTCCAACATCCATTGCTCGATGGTTTTCAGCTCCTGTGGCGTGCGATCGGAACTCACCAGAACATAGCGGTAGATCAAGCCGCTGGGGCTGAACAGGGGAGAAACGCCCGGACTGATTCCGTTCGGCAGCGTCGCGTTCGCCATGCGCTCGAACGCCTGCTCGCGCACGAAGTATGGATCCGTCTCATACTCGAAATTCATTTCCAGAGCCGACAATCCGTACAGCGAAATCGATCGCAGCGCTTCGATTTTTGGAATGCCGTTCATTTCCACTTCGAGGGGGATCGAGATCAGCCGCTCCACCTCTTCGGCGGCGTGGCCCGGCCATTGCGTGATGATCTCGACGTGCGGCGGAGACAGGTCCGGATAGGCGTCGATGGGCAATTTCTGGAACGAAACGGCGCCCCAAAACATTAGCGCTAGCGCGGCCATGATGATCACGAAGCGCTGCGATAAGGCGAAAGATACGATGCGTCCGATCATTATTATTTAAGCTACTGATTGCTATTCGCAAATTGCAGAAATACGCTGCCTTGAGAGACGATTTTCTCGCCCTGCTTCAATCCGCCGACGATCTCGGTTTCCTCTCCCTGTTCCGCTCCCAAGTTGATTATTCGCTGCCCGAATTTCCCGGTGGAGACCTCCACGTACACAAACGGCAGGTTCTGATCGTTGCGAAGAATCGCCGACGTCGGCACCGCCAGCAGGCTCCTTCCGGATCGAGTGTGAATCACCGCGTCGACGAACATATCCTTTTTCAGCAGCCCGTCCGGATTCTTTGTGACGATCCGTACCGACGTGGTCCGGGTCGTGGGATCGATTAGCGCCTCGATGTAGCCGATGGTGCCGCGGAAGGTCCGGTGAAAGGACGAATCGGTTTCATCGACGGCGTCGCCCACGCGGACTGCTTCCAGATCGCGATCGTAAATGTGCCCCTGCACCCAAACGGTGGAATTATCGCTGATGGTGAAGCAGGCGGTGGTCCCGGCCTGAATCACCAACCCGGGCGTTACCAGTTTCTGCACCACGATGCCCGTGATCGGCGAGCGCACGGCCAGTTGCGGATTGATCGGCACGCCTTGGTGCTGCGCGGTTTCGATTTCCTGTTCGGTCACACCAAAAATCTTCAGCGCCTGAAGATCGTTTTCGGTTTCCGCGCGCGCGTCGTTGTAATCTTGCTCCGCCGCTTCCATATCTTTCGTCGCGATGACTTTATGTTCCAATAGATCCTTGCTTCGATCGAGGGTTTTCTTCGAATAATCCTGGCGGTTGCGAGCCTTTTTGTAGGTCGAGATCGCGCTGGCTACGTCCGGGCTCGATACGTACAACAACGGTTGATTCACGGTCACCCGAGTACCCAGGTCCACCAGTAATTTCGTGATCGGTCCGTTTACTTGCGTGATCGCTTGCGTGGTGTGATCCGCGTCCCAATCCACGGTTCCTGTGGTGCGAACCACCGAGGACCACGTGGTTTTCTTCACTTCGACGATTTTCAATTGCGGAAGCTGCTTGGCCGGCACTTCGAACAGCGCCGCCTCGTCCGCCTGTGCCGCCGCGGCCGGCGGAGGAGCTTTTTTGTAGAGCCCGCAGGAACCAGCCAGCATCATACAGGCAACCAGAACAGCCCCATGCGTCAGCGTGGGGTTAGCCCGGCGCCCGCGCCAAACCCCAAGCTTAGCGTCCCCTCCATTACTGTCGGGGCTCGGAAAGAAACCCGGACTCCGCAGCCGCGTCACGACTCCACTACCGGGCCCCGACAGTAATGGAGGGGGCATAACGAACCCGCGGGGCTTCACGGAATCACCTGCGCTCCCACAGCCTGATTGATCTGCTCCACCGCGATCATTTGCGCCGCCAGCGCCTGCCGGTAGGCAAGCTGCGTGGCCCGGTAACTGCGCTCGGAGTCGAGCAGATCGAGAATCGTCGCCGCGCCCCGCTGAAACGCGTAGGTGCTGATGTCGCGGGAGTCCGAGGCTTGTTTCAAATAGCCACTTTCATAAAGGTCCACAATCTCTTCATTGCTTTTCAGCCCGTAATACGCGTTGACGACGTCAGTCTCGACGCCGACCTTGGTCGACGCTTCCGTCTCCTCGGATTGGTGCACGGCCACCTGGCTGCGGGCGATCTCCCCCTGATTGCGATCGTGAATCGGCAGGTCGATGGAAAACGACACACCGGCTCCCTGCTGGCCGGGCGACTGATACCCGTAATCGCCCCCCCACGTCCAGTCCTTGGCGCGATTTCCGAAGGCCAGTGACACGGTATCGTTCGCCTGCGTCACGCCAGTGTGCGCCGCGAGAAGATCGGGCCGCGAATCGAGCGCCTTTTTCTGGAGATCCTCAAGCGAAACCGCCGGCTTCGAGTGGACCAGCGTTCCCTTCACGTCGAAATCGTCGGTCACAGACTGGTAGCCCAATAGCTGCCGGAGCGTCGCTCTCGCCTGCACCAGGCCCAAAACCGCGGCCGAGACGTCCTGCTCGAACTGCAGCTTCTGGATCGACAGCTTCAAGTAATCGCCCTCCGCCAGATCTCCCGCCACCAGCCGCGCATGGTTCAACTCGACCTCTTGCGAATAATTCGCCAGATCGTCCTTCGCCAGCACCAGCACGGATTTCGCCAGCAACAGGTTGATGAAGGCTTGCACCACCTGGAATCTCAGGGTCCGCTCGTTGTCGGTTACCGTCTGCGCGGCGATCAACGTATTGTCTTTCGCCACCACGACGCGCTTTTCCCGCTTGCCGCCCTTTTCCACCGTATAGCTGACGGATCCGGAATAAATCTGGGTGTCCCAGCGGATGGTTTGGGGCATGAAAATCGGGATTGCATCGACGCCTAACGACAGCGTCGGATTCGGCTTCAACCCGGCGGTGATTTCGTTGGCTTTCCCTTGATCGACATTCAACCGGTTCGCGCGCAGCGACTGATTGTAGGCGAGCGCAATCCTGATGGCATCTTCCTTGGAAATCAATTTCGCCGGAGAGTCCTGCGCCACAGCAGGGGATGCGAGCAAAACCGTAACGATCACGATGCGCCGGGGAATCATTATTAGGGTAATCGCCTATTATGAGGGCGATCGCAATAGCAAAAGGGGGAAAATCCTATGAACGGGCCCTATTTTGCGGTGAGCGGGCCATCTTCGTGCAAATCGTGGTTTTCCGCGTGGTGCTTGCTGGCCCCTTCGACATGCTCGATCGCATGGACCAGGTGGCCGTGCGAAATCATGGCATGATGGGCGGCTTTTTCAAATTCTCCGGCCGCGTGGTGCTTGGCGGCGCTGCGCTGGTGCTTCGCCGCATGCTCCAGAAGTTCGGCGGCTTTCAAGTGATGATCGACGCCCGGTTGCGACATGTGTTCAGAATAACAAAAGGCGTCGTCAAGGAAATTGTTGGCGTTTTCAGGGTCCAGGACAACGAACCAACTTGCGGCCGTGCACGCGGGCGACTTCCACAATGCCGGGCGTCATTTTGACAATACCGGTCTGGTTCGACCCTACTGTCCGCACACGGACCGAATCGTCGCTCGGCGCCGTTTCCCTTGGTTGGTCCGCCGTCGCGGCACTATCGACCGAGGTCAGCCACGGCTGATGAAAATTGGCGTGAACACGGCGTTTTCATTCCATCAGCTGCCGTGGCGGCCTCGGCCTTTTGTGAAGCGGGTGGCGCCGGATTTTGATTCGCCGGATTCGATTACTTGCATGCCTAGACGGAACTCGTTGGCTTGGGGGTCGGTGGAGTCCCATTGTTCGTAGACGGAGAGGCGATCGGAGCGCAGGCAATGTTGGGGGTGAGACGAGATTAAGCGGGCTAGTTCCAGGGCGGTTCCGAGCGCGGCCCCTTTGATGGTCAGCCGGTTGGCCAGGCCGATTTGAAACGCTTCCTCGGCTTCCACGGAACGGCCTGTCAGGATCAGGTCCAGGGCTCGGCTTTGGCCGATCAGTCTCGGGAGGCGAACCGTTCCTAGATCGATTAAGGGGACGCCGAAGCGGCGGCAGTAGACTCCGAAGATGGCGGTTTTTGAGGCTACTCGCAGGTCGCACCAGAGCGCTAGTTCCAGGCCTCCGGCTACGGCGTAACCTTCTACCGCCGCGACGACGGGCTTTGACAGGCGCATGCGCGTCGGGCCCATAGGACCGTCGCCTTCAGGGTCGAGGCGGTTGGAGAATTTCTTGAGGTCGGCACCGGCGCAGAAGTTGCCTCCGGCGCCGGTGAGGATGGCTACGTCCGAGTTGGGGTCGGCGTCGAACTGGCGGAAGGCGTAGGCGAGGGCTTCGGCAGTGTCGCGGTCGACGGCGTTGCGCGATTCGGGGCGCTCAATGGTTACGATGGTGATGCGGTCTTCAATTCGAATTCCAACCATGCCTATACCTTACATCGAGTTTGAGAATGTCTATGTGCAGCGGGAGAAAACGATGGCGCTGAAGGGCGTCACGTTTTCGATCGCGGCCGGGGAGCATGCGGCCATTTTGGGGCCGAATGGGAGCGGAAAGTCTACCCTGATCAAAGTAATTACTAGAGAATGCTATCCGCGGTATCCGGACTCGAGCCGGGTGCGGATTTGGGGTCGGGAGACGTGGGGGTTGTTCGATTTGCGGGCTTTGTTGGGGATCGTCACGAATGATTTAGTAGAGAATTGCACGAAGCCTTATTCGGCGCTGGAGACGGCTCTCAGTGGATTTTTCGGGTCGATTGGGATTTGGCCGAATCATCGGGTTACTGGGGAGATGGAGGTGAAGGCTCGGGAAGCTTTGAGGTTTTTTGATGTGGACCATTTGGCGGATCGGGCGCTGACGGAGTTGTCCAGCGGGGAGGGTCGTCGAGTGGTGTTCGCGAGGGCGCTGGTCCATGATCCGAAGGCGCTGTTGTTGGATGAACCGAGTAATTCGCTTGATATTCGGGCTCAGCATGAGGTTCGGGAGGCGATGAGGAAGCTGGCGCAGTCAGGGGTTGGCGTGTTGCTCGTCACGCATCATTTGCCGGATATTATTCCGGAGATTGGACGGGTGATTGCTTTGAAGGATGGGTCGGTTTTTGGCGATGGGCGGAAGGATGAGGTTTTGGAGGGTGGGAGGATGTCGGAGTTGTTTGGGATTGGGGTTGCGGTTAGTTGTGTGGGGGGGATTTACCGGTTTGACTAGGACCAAGACATGGGAGCTGGGGGGTTTGGGATTTAGTGATCGCGGGCGGTTACCAGGTCGGTTACGGAGTTTAGGGCTTTTTGGTAGGGGGAGTGGGGAAATTCGGCGATGATGCCGCGGGCTTTTTCGGTGAACTCGCTGGCGCGGGCTTGGGCGCGTTCGATGCCTTTGTGCTTGTTCAGGATCTGGAGGATTTTGCCGAAGGGAACCTGGTCGTAGTTGCCGTCGGCGAGGATCGTCTCGACAAGTTTGCGCTCTTCGGCATCGGCGGTTTCTAACGCGTAGATCAGAGGCAACGTTACCTTGCCTTCTCTCAGGTCGTTGCCTACGGGCTTGCCCAGGATTTTTTCGCGGGATGTAAAATCCAGGATGTCGTCGATTAACTGGAAGGCGATGCCCAGGTTCCAGGCGTATTCGCCCAGGCGCGCTTCGTCGGCGTCGGAGGCTCCGGCGACGATGGCGCCTAGCTTCGCGCAGGCGGAGAACAGGCTGGCGGTTTTGCGGTCGATCAGCTCCATGTAATCGGCTTCGGTGACGGCGATTTTGCCGATGCGCTCCAGTTGGAGGAGCTCGCCTTCGACCATCATCTGGGTGAGGGTGATGAGGCGGTCGAGCACCGGAAAACTGCGTTCCCGCAGAGCCACTTGAAAAGCCTGCATGTAGAGCCAGTCGCCGGCCAGGACGCTGGTGTGGTTGCCCCACACTACGTTGACGGAAGGGCGGCCGCGGCGGGTTTTGGCGATGTCGATGACGTCGTCGTGGACCAGGGTCGCGGTGTGGATCATTTCCACCACGGCGGCCATGCGGATGAGAGCGGGGGTGGATTCGGAGAACAGCTTGCCGCTTAAGAGGACAAGCATGGGGCGGAGTCGTTTGCCGCCGCCGGATTGGAGATATTGGCCGATATAGGTGACCGCGTCGGTGGAGGAGATGGACTCGAGTCCGATTTCGCGCTCGACTTTGTCGAGGTCTTCGCGAACGAGGTCGAAGATTTCGAGCGCGGTTAAGGTTTGGCCTAGCTTGCCGAATGCCATGGAACTTTTGAGTGTAGCAAGACGTGGTCAGGTGTTTGTTAAATGACGGAAGTTGGCGGTGGTGGTTGCGGAGATTTCGTCGAGTGGCACGCCGCGGAGGGCGGCCAGTTTTTTGGCGGTCTCGATGATATAGGAAGGTTCGTTGCGTTTCCCTCGTTTGGGAACGGGGGCGAGGTAGGGGGCGTCGGTTTCTATCAGGATACGGTCGTCGGGGGTCATTCTTGCGGCCTCCTGGATTTCCAAGGCTTTGGGGAAAGTCACGATGCCGCCGAAGCTTAGGTGGAAGCCCAGGTCGAGGGCTTGCTGGGCTTCTTTTGGGCCGCCCGAGAAGCAGTGCATGATGCCTCCATGCTGGGGGTTCCAGTGCTGGCGGAGTACAGAGATGGTGTCGTCCCATGCTTCGCGGGTGTGGATCACGGTGGGCTTTTTTGCCGCCTCGGCAATTTTTAGTTGGGCGATGAAGACTTCATGCTGGGTGGCGCGTGGGGAGAAGTCGTAGTGGTAATCTAGGCCGATTTCTCCTATGGCGATTGCTTTGGGATGTTGCGCCAGGTGGGCAAGGTTTTGGAGGGTTTCTTCGGTTGATTTGGAGGCGTCGTGGGGGTGGATGCCTACTGTGGCGTAGAAGAACTCGTATTGGTCGGCCAGGCGGATTCCGGCTTCCAGATCTGGCGGGCCATTGCCGGTGCCGATGGCTAGCATTTGGGTGATGCCGGCTTCGAGGGCGCGGGTGATCACGGCTACGCGGTCGTTGTCGAATTGGTCGCTATCGAGGTGGCAGTGGGAGTCGATCAGCATTTTTTGAAGAATATATGGCCGCTGATGAACGCCGATTATTTCAATCGTGCGCCTATGGGGACCTCTTCGAGGAAGCTGACAAGGGACGGGCTGCCGCCCTCCAAGCCCGCGGCTACGATCATGCCTTGGGATTCGATGCCGCGGAGTTTTCTCGGGGCGAGGTTGGCTACGATGGCGACCTTGCGACCGACCAGAGTTTCGGGTTTGTAGGCTTCGGCTATGCCGGCTACTATGCTTCTGGGTTTGGGTTCGCCGATGTCGATGTGGAGGTGCAGGAGTTTGTCGGATTTCGGAACTGCGGCGGCGTCGAGGACGATGCCTACTCTCAGGTCGACTTTCAGGAAATCGTCGATGGTGATGGATGGCGTGGTCTCGGGCTTCGGCACTGTCTTGCCTAAGACTGCTTGTTGGCGGGCGTATTCTTCGATTTCCAGTTCTTTCATTTTTTCGATGGAGATTTTGGCGTCGGCTCTCGGGAAGACTGCGGAGACTGCGCCCAGTTTTTGACCGGCGGGGAGATGGCCCCAGTGCAGATCTTTCGTGCGGACTTCGGTGATGGGATGGGTGAAGCCGAGTTGCGAATAAATTTTCTGGGCGGATTCGGGGAGGACGGGAGCGAGCAACGAGGTGATGATGCGCAGGGCTTCGGCGGCGGTGTACAGGGTTTGGTTCAGGCGCGCCTCCCCGCCCTCCATTTTTGCCTGCTTCCAAGGTGCTTGTTCAACGATGTATTTGTCGACGGCGGCGATCAGGCTCCAGATCATTTCCAAAGCCTTGGAAAATTCGAATTTTTCAAACGCTTCGAGGGCGGCGGAGGTAATCATGCTTGCGTCTTCGGCGACATGCGAGTCGCCGGGGGAATCGGGGATGACGCCGGCACGATATTGATGGATCATCGACAGGGTGCGGCTGGCGAGGTTGCCGAGACCGTTGGCGAGATCGGAGTTGTACCGGCCTACCAGAGCGTCGTAGGAAAAGCTGCCGTCCTGGCCGAAGACTACTTCGCGGAGGAGGAAGTAGCGCAGGGCGTCAGTGCCGAGGACTTTGTGGATGGGCGTGGCGCGGACGATGTTTCCCCGGGACTTGGACATTTTGTCGTTTTCGAAAAGGAGCCAGCCGTGGGCGAAGATGCGCTTGGGCAGAGGGAGATCGGCGGCCATGAGGAAGGCGGGCCAGTAGACGGCGTGGAAGCGGACGATTTCTTTGCCGATTAAGTGGAGGTCGGCGGGCCATAAATTCTCGCCGTGGACGGCTGTCATGTACGTCGTCAGGGCGTCGAACCAGACGTAGAAGACATGCTTGGGTTCGTCGGGGACGGGGATGCCCCATTTGATGGAGGTTCTTGTGATGGAGAGGTCCTTGAGGCCCTGCTTGACGAAGGTGATGACTTCATTTCGGCGCGCTTCGGGCTGGATGAAATCGGGCTGGTCTTCGTAGAGCTTCAGAAGTCTTTCGGTGTATTCGGAGAGCTTGAAATAGTAGTTCTCTTCGGTGACGGTTTCGGTGGGGCGGCCGCAATCGGGACAGGGGTCGCCGGGCTTGGCGTCGTTGACGTAGGCGTTATCGAAGATGCAGTATTGGCCGGTGTAGTGGCCTTTATACACCTGGCCGCGCTCGCGGCAGCGGCGGAAGAGGTCTTGCACGCAGTGGGCGTGGCGGGCGCTGGTGGTACGCTCGAAGCGGTCGATATGGAGGCCCAGGATTTGCCATTGCTGGCGGAATTCTTCGGAGATGGTGTCGGTATAGGCTTGTGGAGTTTTGCCTTGCGCTTCGGCGGCGCGTTCGACGTTGACGCCGTGTTCATCGGTTCCGGTGGCGAGGACGGCATGGAAGCCTTGCATCGTCTTGAGCGCGCGGATAGTATCGGCGGCGATGGTGGTGTAGGCGTGGCCGATGTGAGGGGCGGCGTTGGTGTAGTAGATGGGGGTGGTGAGGTAGTATTTGTTCATCTATGAGTCGGTACTTCTATATTGGCATGTCGGCGGGCGGGCCAACCAAGAGCCGCCTAAAAGGAGGGCTTCCGGCTGAATAGCCGGCCCCACAAGACTTGCGGCCGTTATTTCCTGGAGGGGGGTCCGGTGGCGTGGGGAGGGCTACCGGCCCACATGGATCTGCGGTGTGTTCGAGGGCGTGCGCCACACTTTCAGCTGATCATCTTCAGGTAGGCGGAGTTTGCGGCTGACAGGACTTCTTTCAGGGGCTTGCCAGTACGCTGGGCGATGGCTCGGCAGTCTTCGTATTCTGGGGCGGCGTGGGATCCGCTTACTTTGATGCGGATTTTGCCGTGCGGGGTCTCGACTTCGACGATGCGGCGTTCTTGGACGCGGCGCTCGGCGGTCGAGACGCGGAGACCCAGGGTGGTGGTTTCGGCGAAGAGCAACTGCGCCAGAAGCTCCTGGTCCTGGGGACGGGCGATGACGCGGAGCAGGGTGCCGGGGCGGTTTTTTTTCATCTGGAGCGGGGAGAGAGAGACATCGAGGGCCCCGGCTTGCATCAGGCGTTCCAGGGCATAGCCGAGGATTTCCGGCGTGGAGTTGTCGATGTTGGCTTCGATGACACTGACCAAGGTCGATTCGGGGGCGCCGGTGCGTTCGCCGATTAAGACGCGGAGGACGTTGGGGGATTCCTTGAAATCGCGGTCGCCTGCGCCGTGGCCGATGCTCACAATACGCATGGGTGGCATGGGGCCGAAGGCGGAAGAGAGAGTCGCGGCGATGGCGGCTCCAGTGGGGGTGGTCAATTCCATGGCCGGACCTCTCGCATAGATTGGCTTTCCTGAGAGAAGACTCGCGGTGGCGGGAGCAGGAACGGGTAACACGCCGTGCTCGGTCATGACGGTGCCGCTGCCGACATTGATCGCGGAGGAGCAGACCTCATCCACATTCAAGAGGTCGAGGGCGACACAGGCTCCTACGATATCGGCGATCGAATCGGCTGCGCCTACTTCGTGGAAATGCACCTTTTCGACGGGGACGCCGTGGACTTGGGCTTCGACTTCGCCCAGTTTCTGGAAGATGGCGGAGGCGTTGTGTTTTGCGCGGGTGGAGATCGCGGAGCGATCGATTAAAGCAAGGATGTGAGGGAGATGGCGGTGTTTTTCGGGTTCGGCGGGGAGATGGACTCTGAATTTCGACGCCGCCAGGCCGCTGCGCTTGGTTTTTTCAACTTCGAATCGCGCGCCGGTGGAGAGGGATTCTAAAGCGTCGATGAGGGCGGCGGAGGGGGCTCCGGCGTCTAAGAGGGCGCCGACAGTCATGTCGCCGGAGATGCCGGAGAAGGCGTCGAGGTAGCAGAGCACAGTTTATTATCGAACAGCCGCGCGACTCGCTTTGTTCGTCGCGCCGGAGGGGAGGGGCTCCCGAAGGCCAGATCGAGACGAGTCTCGACGCGGCACCGACGAGTGTTGCCTTGCCCAGTGACTGGGCAACAATAGAAATGAAAACGAGCCCGGTGGCGTGGGGCGGGCTACCAGCCCGCCCCACAAGATCCGCGGTGTTTTCGAGGGGGCGCCACAAGGCCCGAAGTATTGTTGCGAGGACGCTGGACTTGCTTGCCGTTCCATGGCCTACGCGACGCGGGAGGCTATTTTCAGGATGTCGGCGCGGGTTTCGGAGAGGGATTCGGAGAGGTCGACTCCTTTTAGCGTGATGGCGAAGCGGCCGTTGTCGCTGCGGGTGACATACAAGCCTTCCTTCAAATACCAGAGGGTGAATTCAAGGTGCTCCTTGGGGACGCCGAGGAGTTCCTCGAAATCGCGGAGGTTCATGGTGGGCTGATCGGGTTGGGCGGTGCGCTTGCGGTAGAGCAGGGAGAGGATGCCGGAGCGCTTGCGCCGTTCGGCTTCGACGCCCTGTGCGGACGCGGGCTGGTCGAAGATCTTCCAGGTGAGGCGGCGGGTGGTGCGGTGCTCAATGTCGAAGGCGGCGCGCTTTTCCGGATCGGAGAGAATGCGGTAGGCGTCCGTGAGGGCGCGGAACATCTCCGTATCGCCGGTTTCGACGTTGTCGGGGTGGAAACGCTGGGCGAGGATCCGATAAACGCGATGGATGGTATCGAGATCCGCGTTGGGACTGATTTGCAGGGTTTCGTAATAGTCGACAAACTGTTGCATCGATGATTATCTTTATCGACCAACACGGGTCCGGCCATGGCGGAATAGTACCCTTTTCCATCGAACAAAAGTAATAGCCGTTCTCCGGGGAGAACGGCTATTGATGTCAAAGATCCCGGGCTCCGACGACGGCGAAGGAGGTTAGCTTTGAGAAGCGGCGCCGGTCATCACCGAGGCAATTTCGCTGAAGATGGTGCTGATGCTGACAGCGATGTTCGGCATGATGGCGCCAGCGGCAACGGCGACGAATCCGGCCATCAAAGCGTATTCAATAAGGTCCTGGGCGCGCTTGTCGTTCCCGAACCGGTTCAGTGTGAGCGAAAAGAGGTTGAGCATTTCCATGAAGTAGATCATAAAGGTACTTAGATTTGGCAACACTCAGCCAAATGCCTTAAGGTAAATCCACGTCAACTCCTAGATAGATATGGGATATCGGTACTAAAGTGTAAAGATTTGAAAACTTTCAGGCTACCCGGGAATCGTCGATTTTGAGGGGTTGATTGCGGTGAGCTGCCAGAGTTTCAATAAGTTCGACGCCTTTTAGGGTGATGGAATGGCGAGCGCTATCGGTGCGGAGGAGGTAGCCGCCTTCCTTGAGGTACCAAAGGCTGAACTCGAGTTGCTCGCGGGGAATGCCTAGGAGATCGAGAAGATCGCGGAGGCCCATGGCTGGCTGATCGGGGTGGGCGAGGCGTTTGCGGTAGAGGATGTCGAGAATTTGGTGGCGTTTGCGGTGCTCGTCGGCCAGAGTCGAGGCGGTGGTGGATTGTTCGAACTGGTCGCGCTTGGCCTGATGGCGGGAATTGCGGTGCTCGATGTCGTAGGCGGCGCGTTTTTGGGGATCGCTGAGGGTTTGGTAGGCTTCCGAGAGAATGCGGAAGGTTTCGGGGTTGCCGGTATCCTGATTATCGGGATGGAAGCGCTGGGCCTGGACGCGATAGACGCGATGGACGGTCTCCTGATCGGCGTTAGGGCTGATTTGCAGGGCTTCGTAGTAGTCGACGAACACTTACGGTCAATATAAGACGGATGGCTCGGCGGGTCCATAAGGTCAAATGCTGAGGTTGAGCCGGAGCGCACCAGCGAAGGACGGCGGCTAAAGCCGGTGCTGCAAGCGGAAGCTCGCGCCACCCTGGCGGGCCGTCGCCGGGAAAACATTAGCATCCCCTCCATTACTGTCGGGGCGCGGTCATACTAACGGACTCGCGGAAGCTAGGGCGTTGCGGGCAGCTTGGACTTGGGCTAGGGCAGTTGCGGGGTCGGGGGCCAATGCCGTGAGGTGTCCCATTTTGCGGCCGGGGCGGGGCGAGAGTTTTCCGTACAGGTGAAGTTTTACGTCGGGGTGGGCGAGGGCGGCCTGCCAGTTTGGTTCGTGAGGCCGCCAGAGGTCGCCGAGAAGATTCGCCATGGCGGCGGGGCGCAGGAGTTCGGTGGAACCGAGGGGCAGGCCGCAGACGGCGCGGAGTTGCTGTTCGAATTGCGATGTCACGCTGGCGTCGACGGTGAGATGGCCGGAGTTGTGGGGGCGCGGGGCGAGCTCGTTGATGAGGAGGGTTTCGTCGGGCTGGACGAAGAATTCGACACACAGGACGCCGACTACGTCGAGCGACTCGAGGACGGTGCGAGTGAGTTCGCAGGCTCGACGGGAGACATCTTCGGAGACGGAGGCGGGGGCGATGGACAGGTCGAGGATATGGTTGCTGTGGCGATTCTCGATGACGCCCCAATCGGCGTAGGAGCCATCGGCGCCACGGGCGGCGACGACGGAGACTTCTTTTTCGAATTCGATGAAGGCTTCGAGGACGGCGGGAGCGCGGCCGATGGAGGACCAGGCGGCTTCGGCCTGCTCGGGGGAAGTGACGCGGACTTGCCCTTTGCCGTCGTAACCGAAGTCGGCGGTTTTGAGGATGGAAGGACAGTGCAAGTCCGCGACGGCGCGGGAGAGTTCGGCGGAAGTCGAGATGGTGCGGAAGGGCGTGAGAGGGAGGCCGGCGTTAGTGAGAAATACCTTCTCGCGGATACGGTGCTGGGTGGTGTGGAGGACTTCGCCTTTAGGGCGGACAGGGGCGTGCCCGGCGGCGGCTTCGGCGGTGGGCGCTGGGACGTTTTCGAATTCGAAGGTAACAACGCTGACGGCGGAAGCGAAGCGGCGCACGGCGTCGAGGTCGTCATAGGGGGCGATGACTTCGAGGTCGGCGACCTGGCCGGTGGGAGTGTCGGCGTCGGGGGAAAAAGTGTGGACGCGGTAGCCCATGCGCCGTGCGGCGATGGCGAACATGCGTCCGAGCTGTCCGCTGCCGAGGACGCCGACGGTGGCGCCGGGTAAGACAGGCTTCACGCCTGCGGGTCCTTCAATGTGTCTTTGAGGACTTTGGCGGTTTGCTTTTCGCGGAAGAGGCGGAGTTTTTCCCGGAGGTCGGGGCGGGAGTTGGCGAGGATGGCGATGGCGAGTAACGCGGCATTGGTCGCGCCGGGTTTTCCGATGGCGAGGGTGCCGACGGGGACGCCGGCGGGCATTTGGACGATCGACAGGAGAGAGTCGATGCCTTTAAGGGATTTGCTTTCGATGGGGACGCCGAGGACGGGGAGGATCGTATAAGCGGCGCCCATGCCAGGGAGATGGGCTGCGCCACCGGCTCCGGCGATGATGACTTCGAGGCCGCGTTCGGCGGCGGAGGTTGCGAATTCAGCGAGGAGATGCGGCGTGCGGTGGGCGGAAACGATGCGGGTTTCGTGGGGCACGCCGAAGTCGGCAAGGGTTTTACTGGCGTTGGACATGGTGTCCCAGTCGGATTTGCTGCCCATGATTACGGCGACTAGCGGTTTATCGTCCATGGTCAATTATGATCCTTTAGAGATGTCGGTTAGGTTAGGGCGACGGTTTTTTTCAGGCTGCTTTTTGTCTCTGCCGGGAAGCATGGAAAGGAGGTAGTCACGGGCGGCGGGTTCTCCGCGAATGATGTTCCAGCGGTTGAACGCGTCCCCACTCTTTCGATGAGCAGCAACACTCGATCGGCTGCCATTCTCTGATCAAGTTGTAATCGGCTTCGTGGCGATTGTAATGGGCTTCGGAAAAAGTCTCCCCGACGTTGTAGAGTTGATCGTTGACGGCGTACTCCGGCCCTTTGGGAGGACGCTTCTTAAAAAATTCGCCGAGTTCCGACGTCTTTCTATCAGACGCCTGCCTCATTGGGCCGTGATCAAAGACTCTGGAAAGGGATGCGCGGAGCTTCGGTTCGCTGCAACCGGCGACCGCATCTGAGATCAGGAGATGGAACAGAGCGTAGTATGCCGTGGAAAGCGCGCGGCGCAGGCTGGGTTGATGCGCTTCCTCGGGATGGAGTTTTGCGATGTCTCGGGCCACTTGGAGCAAGTCCTCGGCGTAGGCCATTCTGCTATGCCCAGGCCGGTTCCTTCAGGCGGGAGCGCTCGGTCTGGGTCAGGTATCTGAAGTGAGGAAGGACGCCCCACTCTTCGAGGGGTCGAACCCGCCACACAATCGCCCGAGAGATCTCTCTTGTAAAAGAAAGCAGTTGAGATCGAGGGACGGCGTCGTCGGCGAAGACGATCTCAATGAAAACGGCCGATTCCCCTTCCCAATCGGTCCCGAGGACTGGCGTAACGCTGATGACCCGAGGCTGAAATTCCCTGGCGACCTGGGCGATTGCCTCGAAGAACTCCGTTTGGTTCGCAAATGCCCTGGGAATGTACACGATTTTATTATTGCGCGTTCAGGGCGCCTATTGGCCTTGGGCCAGGGTGTAGCCTTGTTTGCCGTCGAAGTTGCGGAGCGTTACGGTCATGCCGACGTTCAGGCTTAGGCCCATGATTCGGGCCATCAGCAGGCCGATTTGGGGCGGGGCTACGGGGCCGGACGATTTGAAGCGGCAGCGGAAATTGTCCGTGCAGAAAGTTTCGGGCGAACCGTCGGGCCAGACTTTTACTCCGCGGTTGGCGATTAGTTCGAGTTTGAGATCTTCACCCGAGGCTTTACTGACGACTTCGGCCAGCGTGTTGGCGTTGCGGTCGGGCCATTCGATGTAGACGTCGATGCCGACGAGTTCTTCTTTCGCGGAGGCGGGTTCGGACTTGGTTTTGGTGGCCTGCTGGGGAGGGTTGGCGGCGTATTTTACGGCTTTCAGGGTTTGCGGGAGCTGGCCGAGGCGCGCGACTACGGCTTCGGCGAATTCTTTTGTACCCACCTTCTGTTTACTCGTGTCTTCTTTAAAAATGTCGTAGGTGTGGATGCCGTCTTCCATTGTCCGCAGCCAGGCGTTGTGGACTCGTTCGGCGGCTTCGTGCTGGCCGATGTGGACCAGCATCAGGACACCGCCCAAGAGGAGGCCGGAGGGGTTCGCCATATTCTGTCCGGCGCGGCGGGGGGCGGAGCCGTGGATGGCTTCGAACATGGCGCACTGGCTGCCGATGTTGGAGGAACCGGCGAGACCAACGGAGCCGGCGATCTGGGCGGCTACGTCCGAGAGCACGTCGCCATAGAGGTTGGGCATGACGATGACGTCGAAGGCTTCGGGGGTGTCGGCCATTTTCGCAGCGCCGATGTCAACGATCCAGTGTTCCTTTTCAATGGACGGATATTCGGCGCCAATTTCGTCGAATATTTTGTGGAAAAGGCCGTCGGACATCTTCATGATGTTGTCCTTGGTGAAGCAGGTGACCTTTTTCCGGTTAAATTGCGTGGCGTATTCGAACGCGTAGCGGACGATTTTTTCCGAGCCTGGGCGGGAGATGAGCTTCAACGACAGCATTTCGTCGTTGGAGGCCTGGTATTCGATGCCGGCGTAGAGGTCCTCTTCATTTTCGCGAACGATGACCAGGTCCATGACCGGGTGCTTGGTGCGCACGAACGGATAATAAGACCGGCAGGGACGGATGTTCGCGTAGAGGCCGAGGGTCTTGCGCGCGGTGACGTTGAGGCTCTTGAAGCCGCCGCCTTGCGGGGTGGTGATGGGAGCTTTCAGGAAGACCTTGGTGCGGCGCAGGGATTCCCAGGCGCTGGGCTCGATGCCGGCGGAGTTGCCGCGCAAATAAACCTTTTCGCCGATCTCGATGGTTTCGATCGCGAGAGACGCGCCGGATTCCTTCAGGATGTGCAGAGTCGCGGCCATGATTTCGGGGCCGATGCCGTCGCCGTGGGCGACTGTAATAGGAGTGGGGGTTGCCATAGATTCCAAACTCCCAAGAATATCACGAGGCGAAAGATAGCCCCAAGCAGACCCACGGGATTGGGCCGAACGTACTACCGGCTGGAACCTTTATCCCAGCAGACGCTGGGACCTTTATCCCATCGACAAATAGGACTTCAACACATAATATGATCACAAATGCTCACGTTTATTCTCGTGAATATCCTTTTCGGGTTGACCGTGGCGGCGGTATGGACGAAGCTGATTAATCCCCGGAAAGGCAAAGAGCAGAGGCGCAAGGCCGGGGCCTTGCGCGAACAATTCGAGATCGATTCTAACGCCATTCCGGAGTTTAAGCCTAGCTGGCGAAGGGACGGATAGCTACTCTTAATCCGCCGGCGCAGTGTTTAAAACGTCGCCGGGATGGATACGCCGGTGGGGATCAGATCCAACACCGATTGATACCCCCTATTCAGTTCGCCACACGCTGGAGGTGGGTGTCCTTGAAAAAAGTCGGGTACTTCAGGCCGTAGCCTAGCGTGCGGTCGAAGGCGATGTGGGCCATCCAGATGATGGCAAAGAGCAGAGTGTTGTGCCAGCTTTCGAAGACGGCGGCGGCGCCGAGGAACAGCGGCAGGGCTTCGGTGTGGGCGAGATTGTAGAGGGACGCGCCCACGCGGACGTTCAGGAGGTAGCCGAGCATGAAGAGGTCGGGCCAAAGGAAGAGGAGAAAGAAGAGGAGCCAGCTGCCGTGCAGTTCGTGATAGGCGGCGAGGCTAACGGTGAGGAGGACTGCGCCTTCGGCATGAAGGATGAGTCGGGGATTGTCGAACATGAGATTTGGATGCGGGGAGGGGCAGAACGTTGCGGGGAAACGCCGGCCCAACCTCGCGCCACCCGGGCTATTTTAGCTTTTTCAGGTCGGCGGGGGTCATCCGGAGGCGGTCGGCCACCAGTTGGGCGGGGGATAGAGCGGACTTGGTTATGCCGGCGGGGGAGTGATGCTGGGATTTTGCCAGCATGTGGAAGAGTTCGTGGGCTAGCACGCGGCCGAGTGCGCGGCCGAGGACGAAGTCGCGGTCCTTCCATTGCGCAGGGGACATTTGGGGTTCGATGGAACTGGCGACTTTATCGCACTCCACTTCGCTGAAGGGCTGGACGTCGCCGTCGGTGACGTAGGTGAAGGCGTAGTAGCCTCGTTCGTCTAGCATGGAGGCGTCGCGCTGGATCACGCAAGCGCCGCGGAAGCGGACGACAACCAGGCCTTCGAACGAGTCTGTGGGATGGACATCGGAGAGGAGTCGCCAGTCGACCTTAATTCCGGTTTCGTGGACGATGGAGGCGACTTCGCGCTTCATCGCGGCGAGCGAGCGGGCGGAGTAGGCCTGGTCAAACTGGAGCACCAGGGTGACGGCTGGGGCTGCCATCACAGGGGCGCAGAGAATTGCCGATAGGGCCGCGCATACCAGGCGCATACTTCCTCCTCTATCTACATGGATAAAGAACTCGAACCATTATTTCACTAATCGGTTGGGGCGGCGATTTTAATTAGCGGGTGTCGGAAACCGCTCCCTGTGGTCGCGGCTCGGAAGAGGCCGCGGGTGGCGGGGAAAATAAAACCGGGCTGGGGAAGAATTTGAAGTAGAGGTAGTGAGCGCCGTAGAGGAGGCAGCCGGCGGCGACGGCGTAAATCGCGTTGCTGACAGCGAGGACGCCGAGGGTGGTGATCAAGAACGCGGCGGAATCGATGACGCGCATGCGCGGGAGGCGATGCCAGGTGCTCCAGTCAAGGAGATTGAATCCCATCCAGGCGGTGACGCCGGCGAGGGCGGCTAACGGGACCTGGGCGACGAATCCGGCGCCGAACCAGAGGAACATGCATAGGAAAGCCGCGTGGAGGAGGTTCGAGAGTCGGGTGGTGGCTCCACAGCGGATGGCGGCGACGCTGCGGGCCGGTATGCCCACACTTAAAGGCGCTCCAAAAAGACCGGCGCAGATGTTGGCGATGCCGAAGGCTCCCAGTTCGCGGTCGGCGTCACTGCGCTTGAGGAACTGGTGGCGTCCTCGAAAGTGTTCAACTACGCGGGAGGTGAGGAGCAGGTTGATCGAAGAAACGACGGCCAGGCCTAGAGCGGAGGAGAGGACGGTATAAGCGTCGCCGGCGGCCCAGGTGAAGCTGGCGAGGGGAGGCATCGTCAGGGGAAGGGATCCGACGGCGGCTTCATGGAGAGAGAGGAGTTTCATGAGGCCGAAGGCAATAAGGATGCCGACCAGCGGCGCGGGGACGAGTTTCGTGAAGCGGGTGCACACGGTCGCGGTGAGGATGACGGCGCAACCGAGGAGGATGGGAGGCCAGTGGGCGGAGGGGACGCGGCTGAGGATATCGAAGAGCTGCGTAAGAGGGCTTTCGCCGGAGGGTTTGGCGATTCCGAGGATGACGTGGAGTTGCGAGATCACCATGATGCCTCCGATGCCGCAGGAGAATCCGGTGACGACGGTGTGGGGGACCTTGGAGATGTAGCGTCCGAGGCGGAGGACGCAGAAGGCCATCATGAAGACGGAGGCGACGATGGAGACTTTGGCCGCGCCGCTGATACCCTGCTGCCGGACGGCGGCGGCGATGAAGAAGATGGTGACGCTGCTGGTGCCGCCGATGAGGAGCGGGTTGCGGCCGAGGATGGCGGTGATGGGGGCCGTAATGACGGAAGTCAGGACGCCGAGCATGGGAGGCAAGCCCATGGCTGTCGCCATGGCGAGACCGTAGGGGAGTGCGATTAGGGCGGCGATCACGCCACCGAAACAATCGCCTGCGAATAATCGCCAGCTATAGCGGCTGGCATGTCGAAACATAGGGCCTCTTTAAGCGCACGGCGCGGGGCGCGTCACGTTTCATATTTTAAGCTGAAACCGCTTCCTGCGGTCGCGGCTCAGTTAGAGCACTGGGGCAGGAAGCGGTTGTTGTGCGCGATGAAAGAAATGGACCCTAGGCCATTACTTTGAGCCAAGCGGCCTGGAACTTCGCCATCTCGTCCTTGGTGCCGACGGAGACGCGGACCGAAGTCGGCCAAACCGGCCACGGACGGCCAATATAGACCTTTTCCTTGCGGAGGGCGGCGATGACTTCGGCAGCAGGGCGACGGGTATCGACCATGAACTTGTTCGACACCGAGGGAACGGTCTTATAACCGTGCTTTTCGAGGAAGGCGAGGTTTTCTTCGCGGATGATCTTGATCTTCTCGCGGCGTTCGGGAACCAGCGTCTTGTTTTTCAGGCTGGCGGTGGCGGCGGCCATACCGGTGGTGGGCAGAGCGCCGGCGGTGAAGGCTCCGACTTTTTCGAGCAGGTCGGGACGGCCCATGGCGACGCCGGCGCGGATGCCGGCCATGCCGTAGATCTTCGAGAAGGTGCGGAGGATGACGACGTCTTTATCCGCGGCGACAGCGTCGGACAAGGGCGAAATGCCCGCCAGATGGTAGTACGCCTCATCAACCATGATGACCGAACCCTTGGGCTTGTTGGCGATGGCCCATTCGATATCGGACTTCTTGGTGATGGTGCCGGTGGGGTTGTTGGGATTGCAGATGTAGATCAAGCCGGCGTCGGGGCTGGCCGCGACCATGGCTTTCACATCGTGCGAGTAATCCTTCATCAGAGGGACGCGGATGGTTTTCGCGCCGAGGTATCGGGCCGCGCCGGCACCCTGTTCGTAGCCGGGGTCGGCCATGACGAAAGGCTTCGTCGGCGAGCAGAAGGCGAGGACGGCCTGGTGGAGAGGAGCGCTGGAGCCGGGATACGCTTTCACATAACTGGGCTTCAAGCCTTCCTGCTCGGCCAGGGTTTCGGTCATGTTAAACGTTTCCTGGTACATGTAACGTCCGCCATTGGCGGCGCAACGATGGATGGCTTCGAGCGCATCGGCGCAGGGGCCCATCGGGTTTTCGTTGGCGTCGATTTTGACGGCGTCGGCAGGCATATCCTTCACCATCGATAGCTGCGCCATTGCCGATTCGTTCATGAACGGTAGAGTGGAGCCGGCGGCGAACATCGTCGCCAGACGGCCGAAATTCCGGCGCGAAAACCCGCGCGCTACTAGTTCCTTACTTTGCTCGACGGTGAGCATAGGGTACACCTCCTTTGAAATATGGGGATCTTACTGTTCCAACAAGGATACTCTGCTTACGCAGTTCCTGTCGATAAAATTATTCTATCGGGTTCATGGGATATTTGTCGAACGGGGAGGGTGACGAACCAGGCGGCGAGACCGAGGGCTACGGTGACGGCGGCTAACAAATTGAACATAAAATCGTAGGAGCCCGTGGAGTGTAGGGTCTCGGCGAGCACGAGGGGTCCGACGGCGGAGGCGAAAACGGTCATCATTTGGGCGCTGCCCTGGATGCGACCGAGGTGGGCCCGCCCGAAGACCTGGCCCCAGACGGAGAAGAAGACAACCGTCACGACTCCCCCGGCGATTCCCATGATCCCACCGTATATAAGGACATGGGTGTAGGTTTTGACGAGGGGCAGGAGCACGAGGGCTACGGCTAGAGCGGCCATGCCGAGGCCGGAGAGTTTTTGGATCGGCCATTTCGTCGCGAGCCAGCCTCCGCCGAAGTTGGCCAGGAGGCCGAGCATGGTGCTGATGACGAGGACGTCGTGGTAGACGGAGGCGTTGAAGCCTCGTTCGACTAAGATCGATTCGTTGAAGAGGGAGATGCCGGAATAGACCAGGCCGAAGAGGGAACTGGAGAGGGCGAAGATCCAGAAGGCGGGGGTGCTCAGGGCTTCTTTCGTGGTCAGGTCGGCTAGTTTTTCGACGGGCTCGGTGACGCCGTCGAGTTCGAGGCCTCGGTCTTCGGGCTGGTTGCGGACGATGAGCCAGGAGAGTGGAGCGACGACTAGTAAGAGAACCCAGCCGATGCCGGCCCAGCTGGCGCGCCATCCGTATTTCAGCACTGCGGCACCTACGCTGGGAAAAGCCGCGATGAATCCGATGCCTACGAGTAGCGCGTAGACGCCCATGGCGAGATTGAGGCGTCGGGCGAACCATTTTCCGACGAGGGCAAGGCTGACGACGGAGAGGGCACTTTGTCCGAAGCCTCGGGTGAGGGTGATGGCGATGGAGAGGGCGGCGATGCCTTGGAGAGAGCGCATGCCGACTACCGTTGCACCCAGGAAGAGGACGGTGAGGGTGAGGACGATGCGGGAGCCGTAGCGATCGAGGAGGCGTCCGCAGGGGAGGCAGAAGGCTGCGCCGATGAGGGTCGCCCAGAGGTTGATGGTGGCGTAGGTGACGCGGTCGATGTGGAGGTCGGAGAGGAGGGATTCGGTGATGAGGCCGAGTCCTTGGGTGCGGCCAGGGAGGGTGGCGACCATCGCCAGGGCGGCGACGGCGAGATTGGCCCAGCCGTAGTAGATGGTTTTGCGCATGGAATTAGTTTAGCGTTCGGAGCTGACCGCTCCCAATGGTCGCGGTTCTAAACGCGCGATTATTTCGAAGTTGCTGCTGGTTCGGTTTAGGAATGGGGTGCGGATCAGGAGTTCGTCTACGGAGCGGATCAGAGTGTAGCCGGAGCGCCAGCCGGGGAACAGACCGGCTAGGGGGGTGGAGAGGAAGTCGTAGTATTCGGGGCGGGCTTTTAGGCCGGCGTTTGAGAAGTGTTCGGCGGTTGCATGGGGGGCTAGTTGGCGTTCGTTGGGGGATTGGTATCTCGCCATCAGTTTGGGGATTAATAATTCGCCGATTGCACCGGAAAGGCGGTAGCGGCTGGGGTCCAGGGAGTAGAAGACGCCACCGGGTTTGAGGATTTTTGCGATTTGGGTTGCGAGGTCGGGGATGGTGTCGGGGAGGTGGTGGAGGAAGAAGATGGCGATGACTACGTCGTAGGATGCGGGCTGGATGGCGGCGGACTCGAGGGTGCCTTCGATGTAGTGGAGGTTGGGCGTTCCGGCGGCGTCCAGCTTCGCTTGCTTGATGGCGGAGGGGGAGAGGTCCAGGCCGGTGAGGTGGGCTACGTGGGGGGCGAGAAGGAGTTCGGTGTCGCCGATGCCGCAGCCGAGACTGAGGACGTTGGAGGTCTTCCCTACTCCGGTTTGTTTGAGGATTCGTTGGACCATGTGCTCGCGGAGGGCTCGGACGGCTGGTTTGGCGAAGTGGGATTGGGCGAAGCCGGAGTAGAGTTTTTCGTGGTATTCGATTTCGCGCTGGAGGTCGGAGGGCATCACGGCTTGGCCGGCTTTCTGGCTCCGTGCCGGAACTCGAGAATCTCAACGATGCTGCCGTTTTCGTGAATTCGATAGTAAATCCGAATTGGGGTATGGAGTAGTTTGCGAATGCGTGGCCGACGCGGCACCAGTTCACCCATTCGCGGGAAAGACGCCAGCAGATCTATGTGATCCAGAAGAGCATTTCCGAAGTGCTCCGCCGCGGACGGACTATCTCGTTCGATGAACTCGAGAAGTGCTTCTAAATTGATCAGCGCGGCTTCGGAGAAGAGGATCTTATATTCCACCGCGTCAGTCTCCGCCGCACTTCTTCGATAGGGATCAGACGGCCTTCATCGGCGTCGCGAATTCCGCGGTCGATCGCAGCGAGGGTTTCTTCGTCTTCCTCGTCGGTCATCGGGACCGGCCGAGTCAAGTCCAGATCGGGCAGCGCCATGCCTTATGATACCTCGCTATTTTGACTTGTCGCGGATGGCGAAGAGGGTGTGTTCGCCTCTTATGAAGATGGTGCCGTCGGAGATGGCGGGGGTGGCCATGAGGACTTCGCCCATTGGGTTGGTGGCGAGGAGCTCATATTTGTCGCCGGCTTTGACTACGAAGATGTCGCCGTCTTCGCTGGGGAAATAGAGTTTGCCATCGGCGTAGACGGGGGAGGCGCTGAGGGATGTTCCTTGGTTCGGGGACAGACGCTGTTGATAGACGCGTTCGCCGGTGGCGGTCTCGTAGGCGGTCACTACGCCGTTGTTGGAGACCAAGTAGAGCAGGTCGCCGGCGGCTAACGGAGTGGGCATGTAGGGGCCACCTCGGGTTTTGCTCCAGGCGATCTGGTCGCTTTTTTCCTGTCCTTCCTTTAGGGTGAATTCGCCGTTGTTGCCGGGCTTGATGGCGAAGATCGGCTGGACGGGCGGGTAGCCGTTGGCGATGATGATGAGGTCCTTGGCGACGATGGGGGTGGTGGCGATTACTTCCGAGTTCTTGATGTTGAAGGTCCAAAGTTCCTTGCCGGTTAAGGGATCGTAGCCGTGGATGGCTTTGGTGGAGTTGGTGACTAGCTCCGCTCTTTTGCCTTCATAGATTGTGGGCGTGCCCCAGGAGGGGATTTCGGCGCGGGGGGTTCTCCAGGCTTGCTTGCCGGTATCGATATCGTAGGCGGCGATGAAGGAATTTTTCTGGATGTCGCACTGGACGATGACGAGGTTTTTGTAGATGATGGGGGAGCTGGCCATGCCCCATTCGTAATCCGGATCGTAGAACCAGCCGGCGTTGAGAATGCCCAGGTCCTGCTTCCAGAGGAGTTTTCCGTTTACGTCGTAGGTATAAAGACCTTCGGAGCCGAAGAAAGCGACTACGTGTTTACCATCCGTCGCGGGGCTGGAGGAGGCCTGGCTGGATTTCGGGTGACGCTTGGTTTTGGGGACTCCTTCGTGGGCGACCTGTTCCCAGAGGATTTTGCCGGTGTTGCGGTCGAGGGCGTAGACTTTCCAAATGTGTTTAGAGACGTCTTCAGAGGGTTCGACGTCGCCGTAGAGGCCGTGGCGGAAGAGGGCTTTGGGGTCGCTGGAGATGGCGGTGGTGACGTAGACCTTGTTTCCCGAGACTACGGGGCTGGAGTGGGCCAGGCCAGGGATTGCTGTCTTCCAGAGGATGTTTTCGTTTTTCGTCGCGTCCCAGGTGGTGGGGGCGGGGCCTTCGGCTACTCCGGAGGCGTTGGGGCCTCGGAAGGTGGGCCAGTCGGCGGCGGGAAGTAGGGTGGCCGCAAGAAAGCACAACGCGAAGAGGGAGCACACACGGCAGGGCATGGCCCTGCCCCACAAAGAAGCAAGAGTGGTGGGGTTGGGGGCAAGGTTGGTGAATACAGTGACGGCGCGATTCATTTTTGGCCTGCTTTCCTTTTAAACTCGATTTCCTGACCACCTTGTTTCAATTTGAAGCCGTCAGAGGTGAATTCGAGGTTGATGCCTTCGAATTCGACGCTGTGGAAATGGGTTTGGTCGGAGGGGGCGTAGGTGAGCGGGGGCTGGCCGCTGAAGACTCCGCTGAGCGCGGGACCTTTGATGGTGAAGGTCATTTCGAATTCGGTGCCACCGCGGCCACCGGTGTAGACGCCGGCGTATTTCTGCAGAGTGGCGGCGTCGAGTTCGACGGTTTTCACTGGCTCGGGAGGGGTAGCGCCGGCCGCCTTCAGCATGTCGACGATCTGGGTATTTTTGCCTTTCAGGGCAGCGCCGAGGGCGCTCGAAAGGGTTGCCGTTTCGATGCCTCCCTTATCGAGGCCGACTTTTACCAGATCCGGCTTGCCCATTTGGACGCCGGCCATGACTACTTCCCCAGGAGACTTGGCGCCGTGATCGAGTAGGAGTTTTACGATGTCGGTATGGTCCTTGCGCGCGGCCCAGGACAAGGCGGAAGCGTGATAGAAGGTGTCTTCGACATTGACGTCGGCGCCGCGGTCGACCAGAAGTTTGACGATTTCGGCGTAGCCGCGGTCGCAGGCGAAGAACAGGGGCGTCTGGCCGTAGGGGGTTTTGGAATTGACGCTGGCGCCTTTGTCGAGCAGGGCTTTTACTTGGGCGAGGTCGCCTTTACGGGTCGCCGCGAGGAGATCATCCGTGAGATCGTCGGCACGAGTGAACGGACTGACGAGGAGCGCTAACGTTAGAATGCGAAGTAGCGTCATAATCAAATATTGTGACCCCCGATAGAGAGAATACGCCGCCATGTTGAAAAAGTTTCCAATTCTTCTTTTGATCAGTTTAACTGCGTTTGCCCAGAGAAAGGTCGCGCTGGGGGATTGGCCGGAGCAGAGAGGGCCGAATCGCGATGGGATTTCGCAGGAGAAAAACCTGCCGGAGAAATGGTCGCTGGCGGGCGAGAACCTGCTGTGGAGGGTTCCGTACGGAGGGCGGTCGGCTCCGGTGATTATGGGGAATCATCTGTACGTGCAGAATCCTGCCGGGCGCGGGGCGGAGGAGCAGGAACGCGTGATGTGCCTGGACCCGCAGACGGGAAAAGTCATCTGGGAATACAAGTTCAACATCTTTCAAAGCGATGCGCCGGCGCATCGGGTGGGATGGGCATCACCCGCGGTGGATCCGGAGACGGGGAATGTTTATGCGTTCGGCGTGGGCGCTACAGTGATTGCGCTATCGAAAGACGGGAAGAAATTGTGGGACCGGTCGGTGGGCGAGGAATTTGGCGCGTTCACTACGCACGGCGGGCGCACCATGTCTCCCCTGATCGATGGGGATCTGGTGATTGTCAGCTCGCCGATTTCGACGTGGGGCGCGATGGCGAACCGGTCGCATCGCTTTATTGCGATGAATAAGCGGACGGGCGAAATTGTGTGGACGTCGACACCGGGCGGGCGTCCGTACGATACGGCTTACGGGGCGCCGATGATCGCTACGATCGGCGGGCAACGTTTGCTGATTTGTGGGATCGGCGACGGGGGCGTGTATGCGATGAAGCCGCAGACGGGGGAGAAAGTCTGGGGCATCGTGATTGCGAAACGCGGCATAAATACGGGGGTCGCGGTGATGGGGAACAACGTGATTATTTCGCACGGCGATGAAAATCTGGATACGAATGAGATGGGGATGGTGGCGGCGATCGACGGGTCGCAAAAGGGCGAGATCAAGACGTTCAAGTGGAAATTCGAGGGATTTTTAGGCGGGTTCTCGTCGCCGATTGTCGATGGGGACAGGGTTTATCAGATTGAGAACGGTTCGCGGATGGTGGCGTTCGATGTCGTCACAGGCAAGCAGTTGTGGAAGCAGCAATTGGGGACGGTGCAGAAGGCTCCTCCGGTGCTGGCCGATGGGAAGATTTATGTGGGCACGGAGAGCGGGAAGTTTTTTATTCTGAAGCCGCATCAGGACCGGGCGGAGATTTTGAGCGAAGTGGAGATGCCGATCAGCAAGTATAGCTGCTGCAGTTCGGAAGGGACGCCGGAGCAATTGCTGGGCGGCGCGGCGGTTTCGCATGGGCGGATTTTCGTGGTTTCGAGCGATGCGATTTATGCGATCGGGCCGAAGAAAGCAGTCGCGCTGAAGGGGTATGCGGTGGACGAACCGGCGGAGAAAGGCGAGGGTGCGGCGGCGTGGCTGCAAGTGGAGCCGACGGAACTGGTTTTGAAGCCGGGGCAGACGATTAAACTGCATGCGCGGTTGTTTGACGACAAGGGACGGTTTTTGCGCGAGGATACGGCGGCTACGTGGTCGTTGACGGGGTTGAAGGGGACGGTTTCGGGCGGGTCGTACACGGTTTCCAGCGATCCGACGCAGGAAGGGCTGATTGTCGCGACGTCCGGAACGTTGAAGGGCGAGGCTCGGGCGCGGGTGATTCATGCGCTGCCTTGGACGGAGACATTCGACGAAATTCCGGAGGGGAAGGTGCCTGCGGGATGGGTGAACGCGACGGCGGGGAAGTTTTCGGTGGTGATGCTGGACGGGCAGAAGGTGTTGCAGAAGGCTCCGGATGAGACGCTGTTCAGCAGGATTCGCATGTTTATCGGGCCGACGGACTGGTCGAATTATACGTTCGAGGGCGATGTGCGGGTGAACATGAAACGTCGGCAGATGGGCGACATCGGGCTGACGGCGCAGAGGTACACGCTGGCTCTGTATGGGAATGAGCAGAAGTTGAAGATCGAGCCGTGGGAGCCTGAGGTGCAAAGAACGGTTGCGGTTCCATTCGAATGGAAGCCGGATGCCTGGTATACGCTGAAGCTGCGCGTGGAGAATATGGCCGACGGAAAAGTGAGAGTAAGAGGGAAAGCATGGGCGAAGGGCGACGCGGAGCCTGCGGCCTGGATGATCGAGAAGATCGATCCGATTGGGAATAAGGAAGGCGCGCCGGGGATTTTCGCGGCGGCTCCGTTTGGGTTGTATTTGGATAATTTGAAGTTGACGGCGAACTAGGAGAGATCGTTCCCGTGATATCCCCTCCATTACTGTCGGGGCTCTGTTGGAGGCGCTGTCGTGGCGCAGGCGCGCGGAGGTCGAAACAAGCGTCGAGAAAGTCTCGACGCGGCACGCCAAGGGCGTGCGCCACGAATTGCGGTGGTGACGTAAATGACTACTAAGAGGACATAATGCGTTATTTATTTGTATTTGCGGCGGTGACGATTGGACTGATTGCGTCGGACCCGGGCATTGGCGACTGGCCGATGTGGGGAGGGACGCCGGACCGGAACATGGTTTCGTCGCAGCACGTGCTGACCAGTTGGGACGTGAAGACGGGGAAGAACGTGAAGTGGGTGGCGCAACTGGGGTCGCAGAGCTACGGGAATCCAGTGGTGGCGGGCGGGCAGGTGTATGTCGGCACGAATAATGAGCTGGTACGCGATCCGAAGGAGCCGGGGGATCGCGGGGTGCTGATGGCATTTCGCGAATCGACGGGGGAGTTTTTGTGGCAGCAGGCAAATGCGAAGCTGGCGTCGGGTCGCGCGAATGACTGGCCGTTTCAGGGGGTTTGTTCGTCGCCTCTGGTGGAGGGGGACAAGCTGTATTACGTGACCAATCGCTGCGAGATTATGTGCCTGGACACGAAAGGCGACGGGACGCACGCGAAGGTGAATTGGAAGTTCGACATGATGGAGGAAGTCGGGTCCCAGCCGCACAATATGTCGAATTCGTCGCCGGTGACGTACGGGGATTTGCTGTATGTCAGCACCTCTAATGGACAGGACGAGAGCCATGTGCATATCCCGTCGCCCAACGCGCCGTCGATTATCGCGGTGAATAAGAAGACGGGGAAACTGGTGTGGGAAGACAACTCGGTTCACGACAAGATTCTGCACGGGCAGTGGTCGTCGCCTTCGGTGGGGAAGATCGGCGATGTGGTGCAGGTGGTGATCGGGCAGGGCGATGGGTATGTGCGCGGGTATGAGGCGGTCAGCGGGAAGAAACTTTGGGAATTCGATATGAATCCCAAGGATTCGGTGTGGCCAAAGACTCGCAATGAGGTGATCTCGACGCCGGTGATTTACGAGAACAAAGTGTATATCGCCAACGGGCAGGATCCGGAGCATGGCGAGGGCGTGGGGCATTTATACGCGATCGATGCGACCAAGCGGGGCGATATTACGACGTCGGGCAAGATTTGGGCGTTCGACAATATCCGGCGCAGCGTGTCGACTGGGGCGCTCAAGGATGGGTTGCTTTATTACTCGGATTTCAGCGGGTTTTTGCATTGTTTAGACGCGGCGACCGGTAAAGAATTATGGCAGCACGACATGCTGGCTGCGGTGTGGGGGTCGCCCATGATTATCGGGGATTACGTTTATCTGGGCGATGAGGACGGGGACATCGCGGTGCTGAAGACGGGGAGGACGAAGACGGTGATCGGGGAGTACAACATGGGGAGTTCGGTGTACTCGACTCCGGTGCCGGCGAATGGGGTGTTGTTTGTGGCGAATCGGAACCAGCTGTTCGCGTTGAAAGAGGGCGCGATGACGAAGCCGGCGGCTATGCTCAACGGGCCGGGGCGGGCGCCGGGGTTTAGGGTCGCGGCGAGGTAGGGCGGGGCTGCAAGTTTGGTTCAGGGGCACGCGTGTCCGATCTGGGTTCCCGCACCCGGCCCAGACATGATACGGTGACGGCGATGGCTGATTGGGTCAAGATTCCTATCGGTACTCTTACAGGCTTAGTCGTGGGCCTTGTTTTCGAGCCGCTCAAGACGTGGATCGCTGGAAAATCGAAGGAGCGCATGATTAGGAATGGGTGCGTCAAGTTTTTTGTGTAAATGGCCACGCTAATTCTTCATCCCTGGTAGACTGAACGGACCTGAGCGGAGGGTAGGGCTCTGCGGCGACGCAACCCGAGCGCCGACTCAGGGGCCGG
>Ga0182030_10000070_pt1 | contig 144449 bp, 153 predicted proteins | sample 812S3MmetaG_FD_121299 | JGI IMG/M metagenome (GOLD analysis project Ga0182030, IMG submission 121299) | Permafrost microbial communities from Stordalen Mire, Sweden - 812S3M metaG (Illumina Assembly) | ecosystem: Environmental > Terrestrial > Soil > Wetlands > Permafrost | place: Sweden... | reverse complement strand
GGGCAAGAAAGAATCACAGCCCCAGACGACCACGCTCTTCTGAAAACGAACACGTCATCACGATCGTGTGCGCATGATGACCCAACAAGAAGCCCCGGGCTTTAGCCCGGGGAGTACGTCACTCTATCTTCAAAAATTTATTTAATTTATTTTATGGGTTCGTCTCGTTCAACCCAGGATTCGTCACGGTCACTTGTACCGATTGCGGATTGACCGCTCCGTTGTCGCAATTCAAAGTGTAAATGGTGTTTGTGGTCGGACCAACACTCTCCGAACCGGTCGCTCCGCCGGATACCTCTCCGGTAAACTGCCCATTAACAAAGGATGATATGGAACAGCTCGTAACGTTGGTGCACGTATAGGAAAGTTTTGATTTTTGGCCAGGAGTGACTGAGGATGGAGATGCCGTGAAAGAGGTGCATGATGCCGAACCTGGGGGCGGCGTGCAACCGCCAACAGGACAGACGGGCGCAGTGACGTTGATCGTCGCCGCAGCCGAAGCGTCCCCGTTGATGTTGTGCGCCGAAGCATTATAGGTAAATGTTCCCACAGTGTTCGGCGTAACCGTCACCGTGCTGCTGCACGAGGACCCCGACCAATCCCCCGTTTCCGCACACGTCGTAGCACTCGTACTATCGATGGTCAATTGCTGGGAGCCGCCGAGGGTGATATTACTTGAAGCCGGAGTGATGCTGATCGTCGGCTGGGATGTCGACGTGATACATGTCGGGCAAGGATCGGTGGTAGTGGCCGTGGTAGTACTGCTGCCGACAGTAAGGGCAATAACAATGGGCGAGGAAGAAATCTTGGGAGAAACACTGTTATTCGTGAACGTCACCGTCGCTTGATAGGTTCCCGACGCAGACGGTGCGTTGACCGTAAACGTCACTACCGAAGGAGTGGTGCTGGCCGTTACCGATCCCGAAGCCTGGCCAGGATTCCCATTGATAGAAAGCCAACCGCTACCATTGGCGTCGTACGTCGTAGCCGCACTCCAGTCCAACACAGAACCGGCGGCGCCGATGTTCGAAACGGTCGCCGTGGCGCTCGTATTGTTTACCGTATCAAGCGAAATCGGCGATGTAGAGCTCACATTCATCACCGCAACGGGATCCCAAAGAATAGTGAAATTTGCAGTGGTCACCGGGGGGGTCGCGGAGGAAGTGAGTATTGAGTAAGGAACACCTAAATTCGATGGATCACATTGCCCACCTGCCGGAACAATCGCATCACAAGTGTCCTCCGCATTGGCGACCCCAAAAAGAAGGCTCTTCGAGAAGGCAAAAAGGCCACCAAGCGCATCGCTGTTCTTTTTCAAAGCAACCCCACGCTGTTCCTCCACCCCACGCAATACGAGATTTGAATTCGTCGGAGGAGTGGACGAAACAATACCAACAACGTCGTTATCGGTCGGAAGATTTCCGTAAGTTCGCGCTGACCCATAGCACTGTGTTTGGTCATAACCGCAAACGTCCATGGCGCCGCTGTAGGTGGTGGACGGAAGCGTCGAAGCAAATACAAACCACGATGCGTCCACCGGACCGCCCGTAACGGCATTCTCCGAGACGACGTTGACGGTGCCGGGCGCGGAGGGAGTGGATGTTGGCGTGCTCGTCGGCGCAGGCGTCCCGACGGTGATGGAAATCGGCATGGGGTCGAGGAATGGCGTTCCGGCATTCTCCATCTGCCACGTTTCGGTATCGGTGCCGGGCGTGCCGGGGGCGGTCAAGGAGTCCAGCGTGAACGTCGCGGTTGCGCCGGGTTCAACAGTCTCGTCGCCGGTGGTAGTCTTTCCATACAATGGATATGAATAGGGGTTCACGCATGAGTTCGTCCACGTTCCAGGGCCGCATCCGCCGAACTGCTGCGGCACTCCGCACGTCCATTGGCTGCAAGAAGAATTTCCGTTGCCTGCACAATATCCGGTAGCTCCGCACCCGCTCACGATATTGGAAATCGCGCAGGTATTCTGGGTGGGCCGGCTATATCGCACGGGGTCGCTGCTGCTCGCCACACTGAACGAGCCCGAAACGTGCTTGAGTTTAAGGTTGGTGGAAAAATTATTGAAAGAGACGGTACACGACGACCCCGCGGGATCGTTGGCGGCGGGACACATATAGTCTCCCTCCTGTATGGCGCACTGCCCCGTCAAGGAAGTGGGAATTGATTGATCGGGAACCCATGGCGACACGCCGGTGTTTTTCACAACGAGCGAAAGAGGAGCCCCATTGGTTCCTGTCGTGATCACCTGGCTTGGAGCAACTGATGAAGGGAGGTTGTCGGAAACAAGATCGGCCTGATATCCATGATAATTGGCACCCGCACCGTAATCGAAGTCTTCGGTAATGTCGTGCCCCGGGAAAACAGCATTTGAGTAGCTTACCGTAAGCGTATGCGAACCGGGCGTGGGATCGACAAAGCTGAAGGTATAATTTCCTTTCTCAGGCCTAATGGCTGCTCCCGCAGAATAAGGGCTTGTGCTTCCCCCGGACGCGCCCACGGTTCCGCCTGCCGGAGGCACGCCCCCCTCAGACGTGATTCCTGTCGATCCATAGTAAAACGTCCCGTTGCTATCGAGACCGTTGTCGATGGGAGCGCATCCACCGCCTCCACCAGCCTGGGTCGGCGTATACGTCACCGTGCCGGACAAGCCGTCGTCGGTTGACCACTTAAAATCTTCCGTCGCGCCGCCGTACGGGATTGGAATTCCCATAAGATAATCGGCGCCCACTACGCAGGTGGCCAGATTGGTGTTCATGCCTCCGAAATATGAACCCGACACGACGATGGTATTGGACGTTCCCCCTGAACTGGCGGACGTTGTAGTGGCTGAAACCGAACCGGAAAAAGAGGGGCACACATCCGCTTGCCCATTGCCAGGGTTGCTACCGCTGATTCCCCCAGTGCCACTGCCAGGCATACACCACGACGGTTGGCTTTGCGCCTTCACGCCCGAAGGGTTGACAAAATACGATCCTAAGAGAGCGATGACGCCGACGCCGACAAGGAGTGCGATAAAGAAATATTTCTTTTTCATATTATTGTGCTATGTAGCTTATGGTTACTTTTGAACCTTTGCCTTGTGGGATAAGAATGACGCTCATTGTCGCGGTTGACGAAGCGTTTGTGGCAGAAATGCCTTTGAACGGCGCCGTGTCGGCGTGGTTGGTGATCGTCCAGCCGTTCGCTTGCGCGTAGGCTTGATATTTCGCGTAAAGCGCCGCGATCGTGGAGCTCGAGCTCCACTCCACTGTGTACTGGTTCGTGCTTGTCGAATAATTGATAGAGTAGCTGTTGCTCACCGCTGCCGCGTTATCTAAAATGAGTTCCTTGGGGAATCCCGCAATAAGCTGGCCCACCGGAGCGTGCACCGCCACAGGACCGATCACAACCTTCTTTGGGGTGTTGGCGTAAAAATACCAAACAACGCCCACGATAAGCGCGACTACGATAACCACGCCGCCAATCCAAGCCCAAAGAACTTTTGAATCTTTCATACCTTTATCATAGCAGAATTGACAGGAAAGAGTGCTAGGCGCTGTGGATAACGGAAAAAACCGCATCATACAACCTTGGCGGCGGTTATTAAATATACATTAAAAATCTTTTGACATAATACTATTCACGAGTATGCTGAACAGCATGAATACTAAAAAACCGAAGACTATAGATGACGTTATAGGGAAGATCGATGGGTTGGCGAAGAACGTGGACTTGAAGATTGATAGTTTAGCAAAGAATGTGGACTTGAAGATTGATGGACTAGCAAAGAATGTTGATAGGAAGATCGATGGGTTGGCAAAAAGCGTGGATGTGAAGATTGATAGCTTGGCAAAAAGCGTGGACTTGAAGATTGATAGCTTGGCAAAGAATGTGGATGTGAAAATCGACGGCTTGGCGGCCCAGATGCATCAAGGATTTCGAGAAACCGATAAAAAAACCGACACAAAAATAGACTCGCTGGCAATGATGGTTCAGGAAGGCTTTTCAGAAGTTACGAAAGATGTTCAGGGTCTTACCGCACGGGTCGATGCCGTCGAACAGCGCCTCGGCGGGGTTGAGCAACAAATGAACGGAGTTGATGGGACGTTTCGGGGTTTTCACCAAAATTTCGACGCGCTCTTTTACGAAATAAAAGAAATGCGCAGAGAACTCAAAGAAGTTGATACTCGCGGCGAGGTTGTCGATCTAGATCTCCGCGTAACAAAACTGGAAAAAAAGGTGAAAATGGGAGGATAAAAACGAGTAAGATGCCACGAACCCTAGCACGAAGCGGGATTGGTGCTTGGATCGCAGTCAATAGTGCGCGCGCTGATGGTCGTTTCTAGGTTGAGGACGTCGCTATTGACGGCCGGGTCGGTGGAGCTTGGCACGACGCCGATCGCGATCGTCACGCGCGGGGTCCACGCGTCCCCTTCCACGTTGCCGAAGATGATGAAGTGGAGATTTGTCACCTTAACACTGTCGCCCGTGATCGAGACGAATGTTGATGTCGATACCGACGAATTGCTCTCCACAAGCGCGCCGTTCTGAAGCGAATAGTTCACTTCCTCGCCCTGCGCGTTCATGTAATCAATCGACGGGCAGTCCCACATGGGAAGATCGTTATTTGGAAGGGCGTCGGGCGCGGTGATGATGCCTTCTTGGTAACCCGAATCCAGCTCGACGCACCCGGAAACAAAACCGGGGTCGCCCGGGTTATCATAGGGAGGGTTGTTGCAATTATTATTCAGTCCGCCGTTGTTGCCTTCGTCATGGCAGAAAAGAAAACCGGTGCGGATCTCGCGCGCCATCTGCTCGAGTACAAGGCTCGCGTTACTCTGCGCGGAAATGAGCGACGCCACCTGGCGCTGGGTGCGCAGCGAGTTGATGAATCCACCCGTCGCGATGGCAATGACGATAGCGAAAATGCCCATCGCCACGAGTAGCTCGATTAATGTGAACCCCTTTTGACTATTTTTTTTGCAACAATGATGATATTTCATGTTTTTTAATCTCCCGGATTCCAATTATAGAAATGGTCTTCGAGGGTAAGGCTCTGGTTGGTCACGCTGCCCGTGCTCCACGTAACGATCGACTGGACGTCGATCTCGTTCGCGCTCGGCTCGGTGATGTGGATCTCTCGAACAAAACTCGTCGGCGTGAGGGAGGCGCCATAAAGGCCCTTTGAACCATAGCCGTACAATCCCGTCGTCGAGTCGAACTCCAACGGTGTACCGTCGTAGTTATTCAGTGGGGGGCAATTCACTTGCGTATAGTCGAACTGGTAATTATCGCCGGGGCTGCCGACACCCACAGGGAAGCACGCGCCCCATCCTCCCGCGTTCCCGCCTGTCGCAATGTCCTCATAGACATCGTGATCGATGAGGCTTTTGGCGATCTCGATCCCCTCGGACGCAAGGTAGGTGGCCTTGGTTTGATCCGTCGTCACCCGGTCGAGCAAAAACGACCGCGTAAGCAGCGCCTCAATGCCAAGCAGCGCGATCATAAGAATGCTGAGCGCAACGAGTGCCTCAACGAGCGATTGGCCTTTTCGTGAACGGAAGTGAAAGCAAAGATATTTCATGGTCAATAGTTAAAAACTTACTTGCCCCTCGTGATTTATGGTAATGACCGACGAATTGCGGCCGTCGGTGGTGGAAAGGTGGATCGTCGAGACCACCGGAGCGGGGGCAAATTGATCTCCTGCGTTCGGGTTGATGAGCGTTATGGGAACAGGAGGATAGAAAAGCACATCGGAAAAATCGGCGCTGTCCATCTGAACCCCTTGCGCGATGGGGATATTCCAACTGCCAGGCTGATATGCCTGAACGGTGCCAGGGTCGGCGTAGCTGAATGTGCTCGCTGTTGTGCTCGCAATCGACGGACAACGCGCAGCGCTGGAGGTGTAAGCAAAAAGCGAATAGGTTTGGGCAGCGACATCAAAGTGAACGCCGAACGCGCACGCTTTTGCGCCACTCTCGGTAAGGCCGTAGGTGTTGATGGAAAGTTCTTTCGCCTGCAAAATAAGCTCGGCGACCTTCGACGTCTCCACGGTGAGCGCCACTTCGTTCTGGCCTATTTTGCTATAGCCGATGGCAATGCTCGATAAAAGCATGGTGATGCCGATCACGACAAGCATTTCAACGAGCGTGAATGCGGCGCGGTGGGCTTTGCGGGTGCGGGCAAGAATCTTAGCGCGAGCATGAAACCGGGGTGATATTTTTTTCATCGTCCTTTCCATTATATCACCAATCAGTGCAGGCCGAGGATGGAAAAATACCACTGGAACGACTGATAGGCGAAGAAGAACGTGAGCGCTGCGCCGACGGCAAGAAATGGCCCGAACGGTAGCGTGCTCTTCATGCTCTTTTTACCGAACGAGATCGCAATAAGCCCGACGATCGCGCCGACCACGTTTGCGAACGCTATAACAAGAAGGACGTCCGGCCAGCCAAAGAGAAGCCCAAGCGGGATGGCAAGTTTAAGATCGCCCATGCCCATTCCCCTGCCACGCGTAACAAGAATAAGGAAACCGAAAAACGCGGCGGCGAAGACGGCGGCGGCGATTCGGTTGAACCAAAAATTTTCCTGAAGCCCAAAAAGGGCGCTATAAAAATCAATGAGCGAATGGTTTGCGAGGCCAAGATAGCCCGTCACGAAGATGCCAAAAAAGATACCAAGGACAACAAGAAAAACATTGAGCTCGTCGGGGATGATGCCGAGGCGGATATCGATAAGCGACATGACGAGCAACGCCTCGAACGCCACCACCCAGAATGCCGCGACACCAAAGAGCAAAGCGCCACTCATACCAAAAAATGTTTCGATGCGATACGGCACGAGAGCGAAGACAAGCCCGGAGATAAGCTCGACGGCCGGATACTGGAAGCTAAGTTTGACTTTGCAGCGCGCGCACCGACCGCCGAGCATGATAAAGCTCACCAGCGGCACGAGCTCAAACCACCGCAGTGTCTTTTTGCAATGTTCGCAATGCGAACGGCCACCGATTACTTTATTATTCAGTAAAAAATGCTCGCCATCATAGCGCCCCGCAACCACATTCAAAAAACTGCCGATGGCGATGCCGAACACAAAAAGGATAAGCCACGTCATAGGCTTTATTTTACCAGACAATCAAAAATCCCGCCGTAGCGAGATCTTTGGGGAGAAAAACGAGATGGCGGAAATCAGAGCCCTATGCAATAGAGACCCGCAGTACCGCACCCCGTAATACCATTCGAGGAGCCCGAGATGCTTGACTTCATCACCACGTTGCTTGAATCCTCAAGCTGCGCAGCGAGAGTGTAGCTGTTGACCGCCATGGAACCATATTGATACTGATAAGGAGAAACGTTTGTCGGATCCACGGGAACCTGGGGAACACCGATACTGGCCGTGCCCGTGAGCGCGGCTGACATGTCGCTATAGCTAGTGTCGCCGGTATAAGTAGCCCCGCAATCAGCTGCGCCGGGATACCAACCGCAATGATTGTAGTAGAGCTCAAGCGCGTTCTGGACCCCTTGCAGATCCGAGATGCGACGCGAGTCACGCCCTTGCTTCTGTGTCGGTCCGAGACCGACGAGCACTACCGACGCCAAGATGGCGATGATCGCGACGACGATCAAGATTTCGATAAGGGTGAAACCTTTCGCCCGCGTAGTGCCGCCGCCCATATTTTCAATTCGTTCTTTAGTAATCATTATTTTATGATCATAATATTCCATCGACCTTTCTCTTTATTATTTACCTTTTCAGTATAACATAATGGCATCGCACCTTATCCCCACCCCGCTAGTGGATATTCGCCGTCAAACTGTAGATAGGGATCAAGATAGAGGCGAAGAGCAGACCGACCATGGCACCCATGCCAATCATCATGATCGGCTGGATAAGCTCAACAAGGTTACTGGTGACCCCATCGGCTTCGCGCGTATAGATCCCCGCAAGGCGCGTAAACATATCCTCGGTCTTGCCGGTGGTCTCGCCAACCGCGATCATCTGCGAAACGAGCGGCGGGAAATAGTCGGGGCGCCTTGCGAGACTTTGCGAAAGGAGCAGCCCTTGGCGAACATCCTGTGCCACGTCGTGTACCACGTCCTGATAGAGACCATTCCCCACCATATGGCTGATGATCTCGAGCGCCTGCGCGATAGGAATGCCGCCATGAACAAGGAGCGCCGCCGAATTGCCAAAACGCGCCATAACGACCGGCACCGTCACTTTTTTTACGATTGGCAAACGCAACTGTGCCTCATCGAGCAACGCCCTTCCCTCGGCTGTTTGGAAATAATTCACCAAGAGAAGACTGACGACAACCACCGCAACAATGACGGCCGGCCACCATTTTGAAAGGAACGTTCCCGTATCCAAAAGTACCTGAGTGTACCATGGCAAACTCACGCCGTTCTGGGCGAAAACACTGCCGAGCGATGGGTAAACGAATGTGAGCAAAATGAAGGCAACCACAACAAAGAGCCCAAGAACAATGCCCGGATAGATGAGTGCGGACGTCACCTTGCTCGCGAGGATGCCTTCTTTTTCCGTGTAGTCGGCGAGGAATGACGCAAGCTCGTTCATGTTGCCGGTAACCTCGGCGGCACGGATCATCTCAACGTAATAATCGGGGAACACCCCCGTTTGACGCGCGAGCGCCTGGGAAAAAGAAAGTCCGGCGTTGATATCTTCGCTCACCTGATAGAGAGCCTCTTTGAGCGTCCTGTTGCTGGTCTGTTCGTTGAGGATCTTGAGCGCATCGTTGAGCGGCAAACGCGCCTCAAGCAATGTTGCGAGTTGGCGCGCAAAGACGATCAAATCCTTTCGCCGCGCGCGCGCGAAGAACGCTGCGACACGGTCAAAAAAGGTCGGCGGCGCTTCGGCAGCGACACTCAACACAAAAAGATCGTGGCTCGTGAGGATCGATACTGCCGTGTCGCGACTGTCCGCCTCAACAAACCCGACCTGCACTTCCCCATCTTTTGTTTTTGCCTGATATTTAAATTTCATGAAATGGATACTATGGCCGACGTGGCCGCGCTTGCTACGTCCGCTCCATAAGGATGCGGAGTTCGGCGGGATTCAAAGAATAGAGTTCCGCATTCTCGAGCGAGATCTCTTTGTTCTTTACAAGGTTGACCAACGAGCGGTTCAGTGTCACCATGCCCTCCTGTAAACTCGTCTCGATAACAAGGTCGATCTGGTACGTTTTGCGTTCGCGGATAAGATTTCTAATAGCGGGGTTGACGATCATGATTTCCGCCGCCGGCACGCGCCCGCCGGAAATGCGCGGCAAAAGGCGCTGTGAGATGATCGCGACAAGCGTCGCCGCAAGCTGCGACGTCACCTGGCCCTGCTGCTCCGGCGGGAACGAATCGATAATGCGGTCGATGGTTTGCGAAGCGGAGTTCGTGTGGAGCGTCGAGAGCACCAAGTGGCCGGTTTCGGCGGAAGTCATAGCGGTGCTGATGGAGACTGCGTCGCGCATCTCTCCGATCATGACGACGTCCGGGTCCTGGCGTAACACGGTACGCAACGCCGAGTGGAAGCTCAGCGTGTCATTGCCAACCTCACGCTGGGACACCATGCACTGATCCTGCGTGAAAAGATATTCAACCGGATCCTCGATGGTAATAATATGGTCTGAGCGTGTGTGGTTGATCTCGTCCACGATCGCGGCGAGCGTTGACGATTTGCCATGACCAGCCGGGCCCACGAGCAATACGAATCCCTGCGAAAGTTTTACGAGATCGTGCAAGAGTGGCGGAAGATTCAACTCCTCGATTGTCTTGATCTGCGCCGGCACCAAGCGAAGCACCGCGGCAAGATAGCCGCGTTGAAAATAGACGTTCGCGCGGAAACGCGCCTTATCCTCAAAGCTGTACGCAAAGTCAATCTGCCGCTGGGTGAGCAGTTTCGCTTTTTGCTCGGCCGTGACAAGCTCGCTAACGAGGCCTTCCATTATTTCCGGCGTCATGATCGGCTCCTTTTCAAGCGGGATAAGAACGCCGTCGATGCGCAACGTAGGATGACGCCCCACCGCAAGATGCAGGTCGGAGGCACTCTGTTTTGCCGTCGCCGTCAAAAGGTCGTTCAGTTTTTGTTTGTAATCATCCATAGGTGCTTTTAGTATACCATAATATTTTTAGTATTGCCTTTTTGGAGAGAGGTACTGCTATCTTTTGGGTCGCGTCGTTTTCTGCTGAAAACGCGCTACGTCTCCTCGCCTACGCTCGTCCGACATACCCAAAAGATAGCAGTACCTCTCTCCAAAAAGGCAACCTAAAATATCACGATATACTACCCTTCCTCAGTCTCCCTAATAATTTCCTCTATCGCAACTTCGCCCTTGAGCGCTTTGATCACGCCGTCCTGGCGCAACGTTATCATCCCCTGGTCCTTGGCCGCCTTCGCGATCTTCTGGGTCGTCGCGCCTTCAATGATGACCTGCTCGAACTCCGGCGTCATAAGGAATGCCTCGTAAATGCCGGTTCGCCCGACCACGCCATGGCCCTTGCACGTCGCACAACCTTTTGCATGATAAATCTGGTATGGTTCCGAAAACTTTGCGGTGATATCCGCCGAAAGCGGTGCCAACGTACGCTTGATAAGCTCCTGAACCGCCGGCGCAGCCGCCTCCGGCGCTTTGCAGTCGGGACACAGCACGCCAATAAGACGCTGGGCAATGACGAGACTGAGCGAGACCGGCAGCAAGAATGCCTCAACCTTCATGTCGATGAGGCGCGGGATAACGCCAGCGCTATTGTTGGTGTGGAGCGTTGAAAGCACGACGTGGCCCGTAAGCGCCGCTTGCACGGCAAGCCCGGCGGTCTCGTTGTCGCGGATCTCGCCGACCATAATGACGTCGGGGTCTTGGCGCAAGATCTGGCGAAGGCCGGAAGCGAAGTCGTAGCCGATCTCCGGATGCACCTGCGACTGGTTGATGCCGCTTACGAAATATTCCACCGGATCTTCCAGGCTCACGATGTTCACGTCTTCTTTGTTGAGCGTCTGAAGGAACGCGTAGAGCGTCGTTGTTTTACCAGAACCGGTAGGGCCGGTGATGAGCACCATGCCGAACGGCTTGTCGAGACCCGCCTGGATGGTAGCGCGCGTTTGCGGAAGAAGATCGAGACTTTCGAAATTCTTGAGGCCAGTGGTGGGGTCAAGCACGCGGATCGCGATCTTCTCGCCGAGCGGCGTCGGAAAGGTCGCAACGCGAAAATCGATATCACGATCAAAAATTTTCGCGCGGAAACGGCCGTCCTGCGGAATGCGCGACTCGTCGATCTTCAAGCTGGAAATGACCTTCACGCGCGAGGCGATCGGCTGCGCAAGCTCCTGCGGAAGCGATGCCACCTGCTGGAGATCGCCATTGATGCGGAAGCGGATGCGCAACGATCCGCGCTGCGGCTCGATATGCACGTCCGACGCCTTGCTGAGCACCGCCTCCTTAAAGGTATCCGAAACAATCCTGATGATCGGCGCGTCCTCGTCGGTGCCGCCGCCTTCGAGGGAGATCGATTTATCGTTGTCCGCACCTCCTTTCACGTTAAGCGACTCGACCGCCTTGGCGATCTCGGCGCGATAGGGAGAATACTTTGCAAGCACCGTACGCCAATCGCTGTAAGCGATAAGATACACGCCAAGATTTAATTGGTTCTGCCGGGCAATAAACTTCATTGCTTCCTGCGCCTTCGGATCTTCCGGATGGAGCATGCCGATAACCAAAAGACCGTCCTGTAAACTTAACGGGATCGTCTCGTACGTTCGCGCCGTCTCCTCCGGAACGACAGAAAAAAGTTTCGGGTCGACGGAGGTGGCGTCGATCTTTTTATAAGGAATTTTTAATAGTTCGCTTTTCAACTCCGCAACTTTTTCGTCGGGGACGATGCGTTCATTCGCAATAAGATCTTCAATGGATTTGCCGGTGACCAGTGCATCGCGCTTGAGACGCGCGGCGACCGTAGGGTTCAATAATCCCCGCGTCTGAAGTTGTTGGAGGAGTTCATCGGATGTCATAAGGGCGATAAAGAAAAGGTTAAGGACTCACAAAAGGATTCGAACGTCCCACTGAGACAGGCCCCGTTGAACTTGGCGCTGGGATGGTCGTCCCCTTCAGGATAGCCTGAAACGCCGGGCTGTTGATAACATCCTGCGGCTGGATGGTCGAGCTCGCAAGCGGCGCGATGGCGCTCAAGCTCCCCGTCGTCGGAAGTACTGCGACCTGCGGCGCGGCGAAAAAGATATAGTAGACCGCAACGCTTATAACAATAAGAAAACCAAGCCATGCGAGAATGGCAAAAACATGGGTCGGTTTCTTTTCTTCATCGATGATGATGGCCATGAATGGTAATTATGAAGATTGATAGTATGCGACGGCCGTTATAGTGTAGGTGAAAAGGTCCTGTGTGGTGATAAGCGCCGGTCCGCTGATGGAAGCAACGGGCGAGATACCGATTCCGGTCACATCAAAGACGCGGACATTGTTTTCGATCCCCTGCAAGAAGGTCTTAAGCGATCCGTAACTACCCACGCCAGTGATTTGGAAAGAAAGTGATCCCTTTGGTTTTACGACGGTCGCGGCATGCGCCGCGACGCTCGTTCCGGCGGGGGCGGCCGGCGTGGCGCTTGCGGCCGAACTCTGTGCGGAAACGGCAACGCTTTGGATGGTGAGCCCGCTGTTCGCCGCAATTCCATATATCTGCGCCAATGCCTCGGCGTTATCCTGCCCGATAGGCATGGCAAGAGCAACTTCTTGCGCTTGTGCAGTTTGGTTTTGGTATGTGGAAACAATCCCCTGCACCTGCTTCGCCAATTGCTGCTCATTCACGAGCAATGCTTGCTCGCTTTCTTCCTGCCCTCGCGAGGATTGGACGGTGGCATACTCCGGCTCGATTGCGTCAAAGAATATCGCTGCTGCTGCAACAAGAAAAAGCAGGGCAATAATCATACTTGAAAGGCGTTTCGTGGTTTGTTTCATAAAAGTTGGCTATAGCGAAGTATTTAAAAAGATCGAGGGGTCCATGATGAGCGTGGCGTTAAATATAAATCCAACCCCCGACTGTGCGACACTGACACTCGACAAAGCGACGCTCTTCACTGCGGGCGCGTTCTCGAAAATCGCAACTTGTTCGTTGATATCGGCTTCGGTCCTCGCTGCGCCCTTTAACGCAACCTTGTCGCCGGTGGAAAGCTGAAGATTTTGATAGTACACATTCGCCTCGGTATTCCCCTCGAGCCATTTGAAGAACTTCGAGGTGAATTGATGGCCCGCAAGTGCGGTCTTCAAGTTCGCTGTCTGGGAATAGAAGCTCACGACTTGCGCCTGGTCGGTCGGTGGCACCGATGCGCTTGCAACCTTCACCGCATCCTGAGTCGCAGCGACCTGGTCACCCCAATATTTCTCCGACCCGAACTTAAGACCCGCATAGATCACTATGACAAGGAAAAGCATCCCGCCAGAAAAAAGCAACGCTCCCCAAGCCCACCCTTGCGAATCGGAAGTCTCCCTTCCAAGTTGTTCAATTACCTGTTGAGGAAGTGGCATTACTATTATTCTAACACCAAATACTTTTTTAGGTAAACTGCTTCATCCCCAAGCCAAGAGCAACCGTCAAAAGCGGATCGAGTTCGGGGATGAACGAGGCGATCTCCTGGGGATATTCAAATTTTGTGAATGGCGCCGCCTTTACCACGGGCACTCCAATCTCTTTTTCAAAATACTTCTCGATGCCAAGCAAATTCGCCCCACCGCCTGCAAGAATGACCCGTTCTGCTTTCGCCGCAGCCGGAAACTGCTGGTTATAGCTGAACTGCGCCTTTTTTACTTCGTTTACGATGGCATCGACGAATGGCAGCATAATAGAGGAAAGCTCGTAATTCGGACCAGTGCCGATAATGCCCCGCTCCCTTTTAAGCTCTTCCGCCCTGATGGGATTGATGCCCAAGCTCGTTGCGAGCGCCTGCGTAAGCGACGATGCCGCAAAATCGCTCTGGGCGCCCCACGCCAATACTCCCTTCTCCAAAAAAACAATGTTTGTGGAGCGGCTGCCGATATCCACAACGACGGAAGAGACGGGATCGCCACCGAACAGGCGCGCGATGCTCAAACTTTCGAGCTCGAGTGCATGGAGCTTCAATCCGGCGCCAGTGAATATGCGTTGATATTTTTTTATCTCTTCCTGCGGGACGGAAATGAGAAGGATCTTTTGGTGCCCGAACCCCTTCTCGTCCGTGTAGTCCGCGATCTTCATCCAATCAAGCGCCACTTCTGAAAGCGGGAGCGGGACATACTGCTTCGCCTGATACACGATCGCCTGCTGGATCTCTTTCACATCCATCGCCGGAAAATCGAGCAACGACGTAAACACCTCGAACGGCGGCAGTGATGCCACGACATCGGTCGTCGTGGTGCCGATCTGTTTTATCACGGTCTTCAAAAGTTCCACCGCATCCTGCTCGAAGATCTTGAGGCCGCTCGTCTGGAGTGCCTGGTTCGCGCGCGCAAGATAGCCGCTCGACTCCAAAAAACCGTAGTTTGTGATACGCGGATGTTTATTGCCTTTTTTCACTTCCACCACCTTGATCGAGGTCGTGCCGATATCGACGCCAAGATAGGAGGGCGCAGTAAAGCTTTTGCTAAAAAATGAAAGCGGGTTCGCCATGGTTAATCTTTTCTTAATGATGGTATCGCTATTATAATACCATGAATTTTGAAGCTATTTTAGATATTTTATTCCCTCCAGAGTGCCTTGGGTGCGGGAAAGGCCTTATAAATGGAACATTATGCGTGCCATGCAAAAATACTATTGGCGGACCGCCAGCGATCGCGATCAAAAACATGGATAACAACGACGGACGCGGTGAATGTTATTTTCTTGGCGCCGCGGGCCGCTATCAAAACCATGTGCTCAAAACACTCATCCACGCGTTAAAGTTCGGCGGGATAAGGGGCGCGGCAACGCCGCTTGCGGAAATACTCGCGCACCACGCGGAAACCGTCGCGCTGCCGCTCCAAACATTCACCGTGATGCCGATTCCCCTCTCAAAAATGCGAATGCGTGAACGGGGGTTCAACCAGTCGGCACTCATCGCCGAACGATTTGCGCGCCTGCGACAGCTGCCGTTCGAAAAGAACGCGCTCGTGCGAACGCAACACCGGAAGCCGCAAAGCAGAACGGAATCGCTTGCGGAACGGCGCGAAAATATTCGCGGCTGCTTTGCCGTCCAAGGCGTCAGTAGTGGCGTTCGTAAAAACATCGTCCTCGTGGATGATGTAAGCACGTCGGGGTCGACATTCCTCGAAGCGGCACGCGCGCTCACTACGGCCGGTGCGGAAATTGTTCTCGCGCTCGCGGTGGCAAAAGCATAGACGCGAGTACGGAAACGGGTGCAAGAGTGAACGCGCGCGCAATACGTTGTTCGATTACGGCAGAAGCGCCTTGATGGCGTCGCTCACGGCAAAAAACTTTTGGTACGTATTGGAAAGCGAGTCAAGCGATTGTTTGATAAGTGCGAGCGACTGGTCCGGGGCAAGCGACTGCGCAAGCGCATTTTCCGCCGCGTCATTCTCTGTCTTCGCGGCCTGAAGTGAAGCGTACGCGGTATTGAACGCGTTCTGTAAATCGGAGTTCGCCGAAGCACCTTCAAGGAAAGCGACTGCCTGCCGGGTCTGATCCATCCGCGATTGCGCGGTATCGAAAAGCGGCTGATTCTGCGTCCACAGCAGATAGTTATTCACCTTGCCCTCGAGAGGAACATAGGTTCCCGCGCGCCACGCGATGATCTCGCGTGCGATCGCCTTACTTCCCGAAAGGCCGGTGCCATCGAGCTTCACCACTTCAATGTTATAAAAATTCGCCGCGTCGTTCAGGTCACCCAAAAGCTGCGACTGGATATTCTTCGCGTCATCCGTCGCTGTCGCGTTCGTAAGCGTTGCTTGCAATGATTGCACCTCCGCATGGGCACACGTGATGGTCTCGGTGATAAGCTGCTTCCGCACCGCAAGCTCTTGTATCACTTCTTCGTTCGCGCTGAGCGATGGGTCGTTCTGTATTGTAGCGATCTTATCAAAGTCGGCTGGCGCGAGTGTACACGTGTCGTCGGCGAGCGCAACACCGATATGGAACATCAGCGCCACCGCCGAAAGCGCCATAAAAAACGTCGCGATGATGGCTATTTTCAATGACCTCATTTTATTATTGTGACAATTGCTCAAGAGCCTGATCAACGGAAAGCGTTGAGGAGCCGGTCGAACTCGCAGTGTCGCTGCCGATGCCCATGCCTGCGGCAACGCCAGCGCCAGCCGGCGTTTTGCCTTTTGCGCCAAGAGGATGAGCGACAACTCCAGCGGCACCCAACATCGCTACCGTCGATTCGGCCGTCGAACTCACCTCGGCATAGCTGATGTTCGCAAGCTGGATCTGCATATCGATCGCATCAGCCTCCGCGTGCAAACCGCCAGGATCGATCACCGAATACTGCACCGGCGCAAGATATTTCGTCCCCGAAAAACTTCCCGTAACAAGCAATATGAAAAAACCTGCGAGCGCGAGGGCCGCGCCGGTCTCTATGGTATGCAAAAATATAAGAACGCCGCGCATCCCGATCGATTGCTCCGCCTTTTGCGGCGACGCCAAAATCATCCGCTTGGATTTTTCTACAAATCCCGAATCGGGTTCGATATTCTTAAACTGTTGTAATGTTTCAAAAAGTTTCATCGTTCGTTTCATCTCCCAGCGCTTTCTTTAACTCCTTGACGGCGCGGTGCTGGATGAGTTTTATCGCGCCTTCTGATTTTTTGAGGATGGCTGCCGTCTCCTTCAAAGAAATATCTTCCACAAACCGCATAATGATGACGTCCTGATAGTCCGGCTTCAACGCCGCGATTGCCTTTCGCACGGTTTCCAACTGGAACTTCTGCGCAAGGTCGTCGGCGGTACGCTCTATGGTGGCGAATACTTCGGGATCGATCTTGTCGATACTCACGTCGCCTTTCTTAGCGCGGTAATGGTCGATGACCTGATTGCGGGCTATCCGGTAAAGCCAGCTCGAGAACGGATGTCCGCGATGCTTATAGGCCCTTACCTTCTGCCATGCCGAAAGGAACACCTGGTGGGTGATATCCTCGGCTTCCTCACGGCTACCCACTTTGATTACTACAAAGCGATAGATCATCGCCTGATAGTGGTCATAGAGGGAGCCAAAAGCCGAGGAATCACCCCTGACGGCCAGTTCAATTAGCTTTTCTTCGCCGTTCAACATAGAAAACGTATTACCTGTGGATAAGTTACTGGTTTAAGTTCGGCTTTTACTGGGTTTTTGGCGACTCTGGGCGGTTCTGGTTGATCCTCATTCGCCACCTCTTAGCAAAAATGCCCCTCGCTCAGGGCACCATCCCTTAATGGTAGCTTTTTTGGGGTTGAGCGTCAAAATGGCTTGCTCGCATACGCCGAGACTGATACTATAGAAAAATGACAATTCCTTCCGGCAAAAGAGCCCCTACGAAAAAGATCGTCAACAACTACAGTACGCTCTCGAAGGCCATTGAGGGTCTGCGGGCGGTCGACTACAGGATCGTCCTCACCATCGGCTCGTGGGACCTGCTTCACATCGGACACGTCCGCTATCTTCGTTTGGCAAAAGAGTACGGCGACGCATTGGTGGTCGGCGTGGACAGCGACCGCGGCATAAAAGCTTACAAAGGCGACTTGCGGCCGGTGGTGCCCGAAGGCGAACGCGCCGAAATGCTGAGCTACCTGGACTGCGTCGACTTCATTACGACGATCGACGACATCGACCGCGAGGGACGCTGGCAATACGAACTCATCAAAGTAATCCATCCGGATATATTCATCGCCGTCGAGGACAGCTATCCGGAGGAACAGCTCGCCGAAATACGAAAACACTGCACCGAGGTCATTGTGCTCCCCCGGCAGGCAGAAACCACTTCTACTTCAAAGCTCATCCAGGGCACGATCAAAAAACATCTCGATGAGATGTATAAGTTGACCGAGAAACGATAAGCGATGAAACGCGCACTCGTCCTTTACGTTCCCGTTCTTCACGCCGGCTATCTCAAGCTGTTCGAAAAATATCGCGGCAGCGTGGATGGGTTCTATCTTTTGAGCGATGAGCTTGTCGCGGAGTTCGCGCCATTCCACCGCGAGATCCGCGCGCTGGGCGCCGCGCAGATGAAGCCGCTTATTGAGTCATTAAACATCTTCCCGTCGGTCTCCATTTTTTCCTCGGCGAGCGCGGTGGTTGACGAGCTTCGCGACGCGGAGATTGTTACGTCAACCGACGAAATATGCCGCAAGGCGATCGAAAAATATCTTTCCGAGAATAAGGTCGTTTACGAAAATGTTTTTCTTCGCTGGGACGAAAAAAATGTGGATCGCCCGATCGATGTAAAATATGACCGTGTCTCGACCGACCCGTTTGACCAGAAGATGTGCTCCATGGCCGTCGAGGAATCCGGAAAAAGTTCCGACTGGTGGCGCCGCGTCGGCGCTGTGGTGGTAAAAGATGGCGCCGTCATCACAGCTCAACACAACCATCACGTTCCATCCGACCACACGCCTTATATAAACGGCGACCCGCGCGACGTCATAAAATCCGGCACGCTCAATCTGGTCTACTCGTCGCTCCACGCCGAACAGACCATCATTGCGGAATCAGCCCGCGACGGCGTTTCTTTGAAAGGGACCGACATGTACCTTAATGATTTCCCCTGCCCTCTTTGCGCAAAACTGATGGCCGCCGCGGGCATCAAGCGCTGCTTCTTCAAAGCCGGCTCGACGTGGCTCGACGCGGAATCGGTACTTCACGCCGCAGGGGTGGAGATTATTCTCGTACAATAAAGCAACGCGGGGCGCCGCGCTTATCCGAACGGGAACATCACCGGCACCGCACGCCCGCGCCTGAGTTTTGGCACGATAAGATGCATATGAAGATGGGCTACCGTTGCCCCCGTATGCGAGGTGTCGCCAAAGCGCATGGCGATGCCGCCGCCCTGGATTTTATATTTTTTTATCGCCCATTTTTGGAGCGCTGCTATATCCTTCCAATCAGCCGGCGTGAGCGATGGTAAATTCTCTTTGTGCCGCTTCCCTATTATTAAAAAGTGCAACGCGGCGTTCGGATACGGCTGGAACGTTTCCGTGATGAACCATGTGCCAACGGTCTTCAAAATCGGATTGGTATGCCACTTGAGCGTGCACAGCGGGCAAATCTTCGCGCCCTTAATCTCAGTGATCACTTTTTTATAGAAACCGCTTTTCGCGTTTCGCGCGTCGACGAGTTTATGCTTTTTTTCTTTCATAGGTTTTGATAATAAAATCGTAAGGATTCTCGCTATCCTTCTGATGTGGTTCGCTTTTTGTCTCGCGCCATTCGTTCTCATCGAATTCCGGAAAGTAGGTATCGGCCTCCAGGCTCGCGTCAACGAACGTCAATATCATTTTCTGCGCGTAAGGCAACGCAAGCTTGAAAATTTCCGTGCCGCCGATCACAAAGATCTCCTTATCGTCGCCATGAGCAACGGCAATGGCGCCTTCGATAGTATGAACCACCGTGCAGCCCTCGGCGCTATAGGAGGGATCGCGGGTAATGATGATATTTTTTCTCCCGGGCAACACACGCCCGATCGCCTCGTGCGTTCTGCGGCCCATTATCACCGGGCATCCGCGCGTGGCCTCCCTGAAATGGTTAAGCTCGGCCGGCAGATTCCACGGGAGCTTGCCCTTAAAACCGATCTCGCGATTTTTCCCCATCGCGGCGATGAGCGTGATCGTCGTCATAATTATAGCGCGACCGGGATTTTGAGCGGCGGATGCGGATCGTATTCCTCAAGCGTGAAGTCCTCGAACTTGAAATCGAAAATATCTTTGACGTCCGGATTTATTTTTACGCGCGGCAATTTGTGCGGCTCGCGCGTCAATAGCTCCTTCACGACCTCAATCTGATCGAGATAAATGTGCGTGTCCGAAAGGGTATACACCAACTCTTTTGCGCGCAGCCCCGTCACTTGTGCGATCATCATCAAAAGTAGCGCGTACTCGGCGATGTCGAACGGCACGCCGATCGGCACATCGGCGCTGCGCTGAAAGACATGGAGCGACAGTTCGCCCTGCGCGTGAAAGAATTTGAAGAAGCAATGGCATGGCGCGACGAACACTTTATCCACGTCCACCGGATTCCACGCGGTCACCACAAGACGCCGCGAGTCGGGATTCGATTTGAGATCGCGCACAAGGTTCGCGATCTGGTCCACCGGCTTCTCGCCGCCGCCATTGAACGCGCGCCACTGTTTGCCGTACACCGGTCCGAGATCGCCGGTCTCAAGCCCGAGCGGCCCGCAAATTTCCGGCGTCGCCCAGATGTCCCAAACATGAACGCCGTTTTTGTTAAGGTCCTGAACTTTCGTGCTGCCGGATAAGAACCAGAGCAACTCGTACACCATCGCCTTCCACGATCCCTTCATGCTGCGCGTGGTGAGCAACGGAAAGCCGTCGTTCAAATTGAAGCGCATCTGATAGCCGCACACCGCGATGTTTCCCACCTTTTGCGGGTCGGTTTTGCGCTGGCCGTTTTTGAGCACGTGGTCCACAAGTTCGAGATATTGTTTCATGTACGTTCATTATAAAGAAGCTGAGTGGGCGGTCAAATGCAGGTGGGAAAAGACGACGTTTTTTTGTGATTATAGCCCGTTAAAATGACTGATCCCTCCTTGGCGCGCGATAATGCTGCGGCCTTGGAGGGATCGATGATGGGTTGATGATGGTTCCCGCGCTTTAACCTGCGGGAATGTCGATTGGGATCGGCTTGCCGTCCTCGCCGATGCGCGGCACGACATAATGCACGTGTGTGTGGCGGACGGTACGGCCAGAGATAGTTGGATCGCCATCGCGAAAGAAGTAGCAGCCGCCCTTGATCCCAAGCTCCTTCTTGCACGTTTCGACCAGAAAGGTGATAAGGGCCCAATCCACCCCGCTCAGTGGCTGGGTGTCGTCCCGATGTTCTTCGCTCATAAGGAGCAACTGGAATTCAGGATGGCCGTCCTGCCGGTCCTTCATGGGATAGTTGTTGTGAAAGATGAGCCAGCTAACCATTTCGCTGACGTTCGCGACTCGATGCAAAGCATTCTCCCGTTGGAACCTCGGTCCACAGAAGATGCACTGACCAGTAGTAGCGGCTTGCACCAACTGACCCTTGTAATCGCCGCCATAGTGGACATTCGCCACCACGTCGGAACCTACATTAGGCTGCTCGGGCATTTCTGCCTCCTCTTTGTTGGGGTTGCCAACGAGGTCACTCTAGCCGAGGCGTGCCGCCCATGTCAAGAATTATCCACAGCGAAGTCGGCTGCCGCATAGCTCGCAGTGAAAGGCGCTCGCGGCGATTTTAGGCTATGCTCGAAGTATGTGCGGCATCATTGGATACATCGGCGGCGGCGAGAAGAACGCAATCCCTATTTTAGTGGACGGCTTGAAGCGCCTTGAATATCGCGGCTACGATTCAGCGGGAGTTGCGGTGATCGACCACGACAATAAAATTTCTCTGACCCGCGCCGTTGGACGTGTTGCCAATCTGGAAACAAAATTGCGCGACGGCGGGAGTGAAAGCGAGGTCGGGTCAGACGCCACAGCGCCGCATCCCCACATCGGCATCGCGCACACGCGCTGGGCCACGCACGGCGCGCCGCTGGAACGGAACGCGCATCCGCACGCCGACTGCGACGGTAGCATTTTCGTTGTGCACAACGGCATCATCGAGAACTACGCGGAGCTTAAGAAAGATTTAATGAACGAGGGGCACCGGTTCGCCTCGGACACCGACACGGAAGTACTCGCGCATCTGATCGAAAAACATTATCACGCCGGCGAGCGTGCACTTTTCCACGCCACGCGGCGCGCACTCAAAGAAGTGCGCGGCACCTACGCGATCACCGTCATCGCCGCCGCCGCGCCGCGCATCATCGTCTGCGCACGGAGCGCCAGTCCGCTCATCATCGGCGTGGGCGACGGCGAAAATATCATCGCCTCGGACGCGTCGGCCATCGTGGGTCGCACGAGCCGCGTGGTCTATTTGAATGATGGTGAAATTGCCGAAGTTGGCGCGAAAGGATTTTTTATCGAAACGCTCGGCGGAAAAAAAATAGAGAGAGCAGCGCAAACGCTCGCCATCACCGTCGAAAACTCCGGGAAGAACGGCCATTCGCACTTTATGCATAAGGAAATTTTTGAGGCACCCGAGGTGGTCACGAACGCCGTGCGCGCGAATGTCGGTAGCGCCGTCATCGAAGAAGCCCTACGCAGCGCCGAAAATATTTTGATCGTCGCCTGCGGCACCGCGGCGCACGCGGGGTACGTCGGCAAATATTTACTCGAGGCCTACGCCAATATCCCTGTCGAAATCGACATCGGTTCCGAATTCCGCTACCGCAAAACGCCACTCCGTCCCAAGACGCTCGCTATCGCCATCTCGCAATCCGGCGAGACCGCGGACACGCTCGCCTCCATCCGCGAGGCGAAACGCCTCGGCGCGCGCACGCTCGCCATTGTGAATACGGTCGGCTCGACCATCGCGCGCGAAGCGGACATGGTCATCTATAACCACGCCGGTCCGGAGATCAGCGTCGCCTCAACAAAAGCGTTCATCTCACAGCTCACGATACTCGCGCTGATGACGGCGGAGGTAACGCAAGATAAAAAGCTGCGCGGCGTGATCGAAACGCTGCCGGCACTTATTGAAAAAATTATCGCTGAACAAGAGCCAATCATAAAAACCATCGCGAGCCGCCACGCTCGCACCGAACATATGTTCTTCCTCGGACGCAATAACAGCTTTCCCATCGCGCTCGAAGGCGCGCTCAAGCTGAAAGAGGTTGCCTATCTCCACGCCGAGGCCTGCCCCGCCGGCGAGTTCAAGCACGGACCGATCGCCATGATCGACGCGCAGACGCCGACATTCTTCATCATCCCGAAAGACGGCGTATATGAAAAGACAAAATCAAATCTGGAAGAAATAAAAGCGCGCGGCGGTCCGGTTATCGCGCTCACCACCGAGGGCGATGCCGAAGCCGAGCTGCGCGCATGGACGGACGACGTCATCGCCATCCCCGACTGCCACGAGGCACTCACGCCCATCCTCGCCGCAGTCCCCGTCTATCTTTTCGCCTATCACATCGCCGTCGCGCGCGGCTGCGACGTGGATAAACCGCGCAACTTGGCGAAGTCCGTAACAGTGGAATGACGCTTGACAAAATGGCTCGCGGCGTGTTATAATTAGCCGGTACATTAATAAGTCAATAGATTCCCTGCTCGTTAAGGCCGCATCGCAATTGCTGCTTTAACGAACAGGGAATCCCCCCTGGTCAAACCAAAATTTGGCCGGCGGGCGAACGCAAAAGGAGAAACCGATGAGCGTTAAGACCATCGCTTTCGTAGTCATGGCCAGCATGATGCTGACCATCGGGGCAACGGTTGCCGTTTGCCAGTCAACAACCGACGCCACCGCGAGCCAAACCGTCGCGATAAACGAGTTGCCCAATGATCCATTACCGGCGGCAGCGGAGTACTCGTCGAGTACTGCCGGGACAATGCCCGACGGAATGTTTTTATCCAGGCCGCCCGCGCCGCCTATTATCCGCAACAAGGAGACAAAGGTGGACAAGATTGAGTGGCGCGTCTCCGAAGTGTTCCTCTTCGGCGACCTGGCGAGAGATATGAAGGTCACCTACGACATGGTAACCCACAAACGCAATGCCACCTACAACATAACGTGTGCCGATATCAACAAAACCACGTTGGTTCCCGGTTGGGATTGCGAGCCAGCGGATACCGTGATCAAGATGAACGTGGCGCTGTTCGACCCTTATTTCACCGAGGGCGGCTTCGGAAAGATGTTCGGGAACCGAAACGCGCCAGGCATTATCGCCTGGAATATCGGGTTCGATCTCGGGGTGTGGACAACGGCGAAGCTGCTTTATCGGCACGGCGGCAAGAGCAGAAAAGCTGCCATCATAATAAACACCTGGAAAGGGATCGACCATCTCGTCGCGGCGCACGGAGTGGTAAAATCAGATCGCCAGACGGTAGATGAATTCATTCCATCAGGGGCCATGAATGCAGCATGGTACTGACCCAAAGAGGCCAGACCACGCAGTAATCTTCGCAGCCGGAACCGCAAGGATCCGGCTGTAACTTTTTTTATAATGACAGGCAATACATCGGGGCCGCGCAAGAAGTGACGCCGGGGATCTTGATCCCCACGAGCGACAGCGGCGTGTAATAGGAGAATACTGAATTGCCCTTGTTCTCAAGTCGTGCGGCAATGATATATTTACTGCCCACCGTATTGGTGCCGTAATAATACATCGCGCCCGTGGTTGGGTCGTTGGGTATCGAGGTTATACCAAGTGATACGGTTCCGCGAAGGGCGTTTGAAAGTTCGGCGAATGTTGAAATTTGAGTACTTGCGAACGGACACTGGCCCGACGGAACAGCGGCTCCGGGATAGTAACCGCACTTATTGTAATAAAGCTCCAGCGCATTCTGGATCTCATGGAGATCGGAGATGCGCCGAGCGTCCCGACCGTCAACCTGGCTTGCACCAAATCCGGAAAGTGCCGAGCCGGCCGGAGCGGACGAGAGCGCCGATTGCATCAATGTCTGGAAATCCTCCGCCCCCGCCGGCGCACTGATCACTTGTCCCCCGTTGATGTTGGTGAGCGTGCTCGTCACATTGATGGTCCCACTTATTGTGCCATAAGGGGTACTCGTCGAGAACGCAAGCTGCAGTGTGGTCTGGTGCGGATAGTGGTCGCTCGTGCCGATCCATAGCTCGCCGCCCATGGCCGTGAACGCGCCGAGGAATTCCGAAGTCCCCATGGTAATGGCATCCGTCGTGCTCGCATCGAGCGTGGTCGAAGTCGCCCCAAATGAATGTGCCGCTACCGTTGCCGCAGCGAGAACCGCGTTCTGCACGCCCTGCTTGTTGATGACGTACTGGTAATGATAGTTCGGCACGCCGCCAATGCTCTCGTCAGATAAGGTTTTCGTGATCGTTATCGCCTGCTCCGCCGCGCTCTCTATTTTTTGAATGTCCGCGGCGGAGATGGTCGTCGAAGGAATAGTGAGCGATGGATTGCCGCTAAGATTTTGCGCGAGACCCAACGTCGAACTATCGGCTTGCAGCTCGATCCATTTCCCTTCGATGGTGCTAGGGTCAAAAAATCCGACATTCGGGACAGCGGAAAGATTAAGATAAACAACGCCGTCGACAGAGCGAAAATCTCCGCCGAGCGCAAAGGTCATGCTCTGCCCGGCCTGACCCGCGTTGACGCTCACCTTAAAATTCTGATCCACATCGCGATCGTTATCGGACACAAAAACGACCGTCCCGCTTCCCTCTGCTTGTAGAGAAAGGTCGGAAGACGAACCACCGAGCAACATACCAGCGTAGGGATTTATCCCGTTTTGCATTCCGAAAGTAGAACTAGCGGTTGTCGAAGCGGGAACAATATGGATATTTACCGAGATCTGCGTGTCGTTATCTATCGAGGTGATATTTGAAAATCCATTTTGGAACATCGCGTCGAGCACTTGCTGCGGCGAAGGATTCATAAAAGCGGCGTACGCCAACCATCCGCCGATAAGGACGATCACCAACACGAGAATGCCGGCGGTAATCCAACGCCACGTTTTGGAAGAAGGCGGACGCTGCGGTTGAAATTGGGGCTGATGCTGAACCTGCTCTTGGACAACATTATTGATCGTGCTCACGGGAGCGACGCTCCCCGCAGGTGCGCCATCCACAAATGCGAATGCATCATCAATATCTTTTTGAGCCCAGCCGGCCGAAAGCAGCAACGGACGAATAACGTCCTCTGTTCGACCCTGCGCCAACCCGTCTTTGATATACTTCAACAAATTTTCGTCGGGCATATGGGTTTCGATGAATGACTTCATTAAAGCATGGTTCGCCGCGTAAAACAAAATGGGGATTATAGCTACCCCTTCGTGACGAGCGCCAACAGCACCACCGACACGACTGCCAAAACAAAACCGGCCCACTGGTGCGCACGCAATTTTTCCTTATTGAGCAGCAATCCGAGCGCGCCGGCAAAAGCGATGTATCCTTCGCTGATGCCCGTCGCGACGGCAATTGGAATATAGAGCATCGAATAGGCAAAGGCCACCCACGCGAGATTGTCGAAAAGGCCGACGCCCACAATAAGCGCTTTTCCGTTTTTCAAATTATCGCCAAGCTCATGCAGCCGCGAAGCTGAGGCCAGATAGATAAGCGCAACGAGCGCGATAAAGATACTCGTGAACCAATTGATCATGAGCGGGCTCGTCTCCCGCGATCCCACGCCGAACAAGAAGTTCACCGCACCCACACCAATGGTCCCAAGGACCGCCTGCCACACTCCTTTTTCCGCGCCGATCTTTTTGAGACGTTGGAATGACGTGATGGAAACAAGAAAGATGCCGGCCACGAGGGTGGCAATGAAAATAATTTGCAAAAGGCTTAGCTGTTCATGGATGACGTACGCCGCCAAGAAAGCCGCGACAGGGATCTCGAGCGCGTAGATCGGCTCTATCACCGATATCTTCCCGATCCGGAGCGCCTCGAAATCCAACAGCCCCGCTAACAGGATCACAAAGCTCGTGGCCCACAACAACACCCCATGAGCGCTCAACGAACGAGCGATATCGTTATAGACGAACGGAAACAGCACGACCGCCGCGAACGCCGTGATATAAAACAGCGCGACCCAATCCCCGAATTTCCTCGCGCTCCGCTGAATCAAAAAATCGCCCAGGCCCCACGATAGCAACGCAACAAACGCAAGGAGAATTCCCATGGGGGAAATTCTAGCATGGCCAAATTCGTTCAGCCAGACCAACAAAGTTTGAGCGGGTAACGGGAGTCGGACCCGTGTTATCTGATTGGCAACCAGATGTAATACCGTTATACGATACCCGCTTTACCGATTTATTGTATATTGTTTAGCAAAAAAATCAATCCATGCAAGCACCTTCAGTTTCGCCGCGCGGTTATTCACCACCACCATACAAACACCGTGAGCCAATCGCTTTGTTGGATGATGGCCTTTGATAAATTGCGTCTTCATAAAATTTTCGATTGGGAGACCCATGATGCCTGACCAAAAAGATTTACATATACCATCGGAAAGGTCGGGATAAAGAACAAGCCCGATTCTTATTTTTTCATCCGGAATCCCCATAATGACCCTGAGAAACTCGACGTAGAGCGCGATCATTCGAGCGTCGGTATTTGAAAGCCTCAGTGGATTGGTCGGTTTGCTGTCGCCCTCGCCCCAATAGAGCGCAACCCCTCCAATGAGCAGCGGATCGTTTCCGGAACGGTCAAAATGTTCTCGTGCTTCGTCAAAAATTTTCTCCCTATAACGCGCCCATCGTTTTCTGGCAGCGATAGATCTCTTTGAGATTATCAAGTCATCCATTACGCCATCGTAGCAAGAATGGCAACGTATGCAAGAAAGATTTAATGGATTTTTAATAAAACTTTTTGTGCCCCCGCGAAGAATCGAACTTCGATTACAGGATCCGCAATCCTGCGTCCTATCCGTTGAACGACGAGGGCTCGTCGTGTGGGTGCGAGGTTCTCTTTTTCGACCGGGTCGCGCGGACGCTAAAGGTCGAAAAAGAGAACCTCGCACCCACCCTCCTCACTTCTAAAAAAGACGAGAAGCGAGGGCTAGGATTATGTTACTTTGTGACCGTTGTGTACTCACAGCAGGTCACAAAGTAACATAATCCTAGCCCTCGCTCAACGATACTAGAAACCGAGGAATTTTTCAATGGAATCGAGAAGTGACACCTCGTGCTCGATCTCCCGAAGCAGCGGCTGTAGATCGGCCCGAACCTCATCGATCCGCGCAATCGGGACGATCACCCGAAGCGGCATCTTCAAGCGCGCGTGGAAATAAAAGTGGAGGTCGGCCCACGTCGCGTCATTTTTATTGACACTCCAGCTTTCGAATTCCTTCAGCGAATGCACTTTTTGCTCGTGAATGGAAAGCTCCTCGTCGGTCAGCACGAAATTGAGCACGCGCGGCGGTCGACTCCCCCAGATGATCAAGAGCATCTCCGCAATGACGATGAATAGACCGAAAAGATAATTTTTGTTCCACACCGCGAACACGATGATAGCCGCGGCAATGATGATGGATATCCAATACCACGAAACACCCTTTTCGCGATGCTCATATTCCGGCGCGTCCCACTTGATCTCAAACTTTGCCATTGCCTCCATTATATCACATATATCACAAACCAAAATTGCGGAATCGGCGACGGCGCTCTGCTTGCCGATAAAAACCAAAATCCCGCCATGGGGCGGGATTGGTATTAGAAAAAGGATCCTTTTCCAATGGTTATAAAACAGCTTCTTTGAGGAGTTTGCCAGCGCGGAACTTCGGTTTTATCGAAGCTTTGATCTGGATCTTCTCTCCGGTCGCCGGGTTGCGGCCTTCGCGCGCTGCGCGCTTCGCCACACGGAACGTGCCGAATCCTGCGATCGCCACTTCTTCGCCGCGGCTCATCGTTTTCACGATGGTATCGAACACCGCCTCGACGGCCCGCTCCGAAGCTGCCTTCGTTTCGATGCCCGTCGCCTTCATGACCGCCTCAATCAATCCTTTTTTATTCATAGTTTTTCGTTAATTTCATTGATGCTTGTTCCGACCTTTACCTGCAAGTTCCTGTTTATTATAGCAAAATCAAGGGAAAATCAATACCATGGGTAAAAGTGGAGAACTTTTGGCGCTTAGCTCCGAGGTATGATGTAATAAATATTAAAAATCATTAAATTTGGTATGGTCAACAACGGCACTTCTCCACTGTTCATGCCGTTCGCACCGCTCGTGCCCTAGCTCTATTCTTCCCTCCCCTCCCTCAAACAAAAACTCCCCGGCTTTCGCCGGGGAGTTTTCTATCACGCGAGGTCACAAGCGACGCGCGAAAGGATTGCAAGACTATATGCCTTGCGCGAAGCTGACGGAATTCAACTGAATCGGAGTCGGGAAGGAAGGCAATTCCAAGCTGGAGGTTGCCGAAGCATCCAAACCATCCGTAAAGGTGATATCAGCGTTCGTGTTGATTACCGCGTTAAGGCTCACAACGCCCGTTGATCCAACCGGAGCGGAAGCGAGATCGTTATCGTTCACGATGAGCTTCCAAGTGCGCGTTAGACCCGGGCTTATTGCCTGGCCGTTAATGCCAGCGCCAAGGTTGAACGTCCACACTACCTTACCGGTTGACGTTGATACCGTTGCATTGGTTCCTGTAGCGAGAGAGATATTATTCTCAATCAACTGCACGTCATTAGCATTGACGAACGTCGAGGTCGAGGCTGCTGTGCCCGAGAAGGTGACAACCACTTTGTTCACCGCAATGCTTCCTGCAGCGTTGGCCTGGAAGGCCAAATCTGCAAGCTCGTCGCCAGTGGTCTTGCCACGGCCGGAGGTCAAACCAACGGCCGTCGGCTGGAAGTACAAAGCGCTGCGTAACACCGTCTGCGGGTTGCCCGACGCGCTTCCTGCATAACTCGGCAAAGTGTTGTTAGATGTCGCACCTTGCGCGGTTATCGAGGAGATTGCGAACGTGTGCGTCGAACCATCAACTGCGCCACCAGACTGATACGAAGCCGCATCGCCCGTCAAGACAAACGAGACAGAAGATCCCTGTGGGACAACTATCGGGTTTGCGAAGTTGAAGACGTAGCCCTGAGAATTCGTAGTCTGTGTGGTCACTGTGTTGCTTCCACCGCCAAACTGAGCGCTGGAGGAAACAAACGCGAGAGATCCACTACCCGTAACACCAAACACCGTCACAACGTTGAGCGCTGCGGTTGCTGGGGTCGCTGCATAATTACCCGCCGTGCCCGAAAGGGTGGACGTGAGGGTAATAACGCCAGCGGCACTCGTCGCCGTCGCGTGGAACGTGTTGCTCAAGAGCGTGATGTCAGCAGCAAGAGCTGCGGCAGACGAAGCAAGAGTAGTAACGCTCGACGGGATAAACAACGCCTGTTGTGCCGATCCGTTGATGGAGATGTAGACGACCGAAGTGCCACTGTTGGTGCCCGTCATCGTGATCGATGTCGTTGCATTTTGAGTCGCACTCGTTACTGTCGTCTGCGGTCCGGCGGTTACGCCGTTCAAGTACAGCTTACCAAAAGCCGTGCTCGATCCACCATCGGTAACGGTGATCGCGGTGATGTCGGCCGCTTCATGGTTTGAGGTCTCCGTGAAACGATACGTCGCGAGCGCATTACCAGTAGTGCCCATGATGACCTGGCCGGTTGCGGCCTGGCTCTGGTCAGTGCTGATAGAAAGCGCTGCGCCGCTGCCGATGATCAATTCCTGACCGTTTACCGTAGCATTGGAGGTCACCGAAGTTTCCGAGACCTGGCCAACGCCCGTGTAGCCAACCAATGCCGTCGCGGGATTGTAGGTAACCGGCGAAGTCGCCAAGGTATCTGCATACACGTCGACGTCAACGGTCTGGCCGGCCGCGATATTGAAGGCCGATGAACCGGAGAACGCATACGTGGTCTCTCCCGTTATCGAACCGACAGTCTGGCCGAACTGCGTTCCGTTTACAACAAGCTTAAGGTTAGAGAATGCTTGAGCGGTGGTGCTCGGCGTAAGCTCGATGCTCACCGTGTTCACATTCACGCCTCCAGCCGAAGAAGCGCTGAACGCATAAGAACCGATCTTGACGGCCTTCGCACCGATAGCAACAGTCTGGGTTCCCAGACCGGCGTTCGGCGCTACCGTCAAACTCGAAGAGACAAGCGTCAAAGCAGCGCCGTTCACCGGAGTGGTGCTACCGGACTGGCTCGACGTCATGCCCTGCAAGTTGCTGCTGTCACCCGACAATCCTGCGGTGATGGTCCCGAAGTTTGCCGTGTTCTGGATGTCCGCCTTGAGGCTCAAGACGCGCGTGGTGTTTGCCGGAACAACATAGTTGATCGGCGAAGCGGACGTACCGAAGCAGTCCGTATACACACCAGTTGCCGCGTTGTAGCCAGCAGCACCAGGCGAGCAAGCATTGCTTGACGGAGGCTGGTTGATGCTGGTGCCGACCTGATTGCCGGCGTCATCCGTGATGGTCACATTTTGGATCTGTGAAGACAAAGCCAAAGAGGTGTTCGGGTTGCTCAATGTTACCTTGAAGTCAAGGAATTTAACCTTGACCGGCTCGCCCGCCGCATAGATATCGAACTTAGCCAACGTCACATTGGACTGGCCGAGAGCGATATTACCCGTCGGGGTGCTCGAATCCTGGGAAACCGTGATCGTTCCGGTCTGGATTGTTACCTTCGTACCGGCGCCTCCGTTGTTCGTCACCGAAACCGGAATGTTGTACTGGCTATCAATGGCCAACACATCATAACCGTTCAAGACTTCGAACTGGAAGTCGTCGCTCGGAGATCCCATGATATCTGCCTGAACCTGAACCGTGTTCGCACCCGTGCCGAGCTTGATCGTCGCGCCCGTCGCGTTGAAGTCAGCCATACCCGATGTCGGGACAGCAGACAACGTCTGACCAACCTGAGTGCCGTTTACGAGCAGCTTCACGTTCTGGAGATTCGCGGGATTCGCGGAACCAATGACGTGGAAGTTAAGATTCTGCAAGTATACGGGGCTGTTCTGAACGTTGAATGTCCAGGAGCCAACAATATTGCTCTGAGTACCGGCCGTCTGGGACGTTCCAATTGAGGAAGAGGTGATGGTTACGGTTGCGAGGGCAGGATTGCTGACGGACGTTACCGTGAAGGTATTACCATTCAACGGGAACGAACCGTTCGCAGTGAGGGCATTGTTGCTGCCGTCAAAGGCGGAAACAGCAGAAGCGCTCATCAAAGCGAAGCTTGTGGTGTTACCCGCGGAGAGGCCGCCAGAAATGTCGACTGCGAGCGTGAGGGTCACCGTCTGGCCTGCCGGAATCGACAAGCTCAAACCGGAGAAGCTCAACAAGCCCGAGTTAAGCGAATTGTACTGGGCGAGAACCTGACCGTTCTCGATCAAGTATGCACCAGAAATTGCGCTGTCAGAAAGAACACCCGTCTTCTGGAAGCTTACGCCAGAAAGGGTTACCGCGCCCGAATTTCCTGCAGTGAAGTTCACTGCCAAAACCGGAACGCGAGCTGAACCCGAGTTTGCGCTCGAGATCAAGGAACCAACCGCCGGGTTGGTGGAAGCCAAGCTCACCTGCAAGCCAGTTGCCGGAGCAACCGTCGTGCCAGTGCCTGTTCCCGTACCAGTACCGGTTCCGGTACCAGTTCCCGTGCCCGTCGATGCAGTCCCATGCGACGCGAGGTATGCCATGGACTTAGGTCCAAAGTAACCTGCTGTCGGAGAGATGCCGACGAACGCCTGCCACTTGCCGAGCGCTACCTGGGTCAACGCGCCAAAATAGCCCGTCGGAGCCGTAACCGCCGTCAAGTAACCGCCATTGATCAAAATCTGCTGAAGTGCTGAAACATCCGCACCCTTTGAACCCACGGTGAGGTCGCGAGTAAAGTTGTACGCCGGCATTGAAGCCGTTGTTGCACTACCAGTAGAATTCAATTGGCCCTGAAGTGTCTGAATCTGCGCAAGCAAGGCCGAGATCTGAGCCTGAAGGCCCGACGCGGTCTGAGCGTTTGCGACAGGTAACAGTGCGGTAGCGCCAACCATCCACACAATAGTGGTGGCGGACAATGCCGCTGAAACCAATTTTTTATAATTCATTTTTAATTTTATTTCGATTTTTTTAAGTTATCGACCTAAGAATCCTTTTACGAATTCTTTAGCCGTCGACCTTTCCGTAAACCAATATCATTCTGGGCGCCGTTGCCGGCGCATCGCTCGATTCGCAAGTGAGGGTTGCAAACGGAGAGTGCGCAGAAAACGGGGGTTATATCAAAAAAAGAAAAAACTCGCTTTTGGGCGAGGCTGAAGTATGACCGCAACGCCACTGCTAAAACAGGCGACTGCGCTCATAGCGAACACTGGCACTGCTGCCACTACTGTTGGTTCAGCCTCACACCGAACCTGGAATCATTATATACAACGCTCTGAAAAATAAAAGGTTACCGGTGGAAAACTATCCCTGCGCCGGCTCCCGCACTTCCCGCATCCGATAGAACACCGACGGCCCTCCCTCTCCTACCCGCTCGATAAGATGTTTTTCGAGAAGGGATTGGAGATCGTACCGTATCGTCCGCTCGCTCGTATCCGGCAAAAGCTCCCGGATATCCTTCAATCGGCAATTGCCGGATTGCCGGATTCTTTCCACAATGGTGGATTGCCGGATTTCTGCACTGACGCTATTCGCCGCTTTCTCATACGTCGGCGAGTCGTGTGTACTTGTGGTAACTTCGCCTTCGGCAATGGCTTCATTTGCAGCATCGCCCGTTGCCGGATTAATGCTTGCCGCAATATCCATTGCAGGATTATCGGTTGTTGGTCTGTCATACATTACCGGCGGAGGAGTAACCTCTGGCTCGGTTCTGGAAAAGATATCCGAAAGGTTAAGCCGGTCGTTATTTGCCGCATTGCGGTATTCTATGATTGCCGCGTCGAGTGTGTATATCTCCCCGAGCAGGATATCCGAGTTTGCCGAGCTGATAATGTTCACATCACCGGCAAACTTTGCCATACACTCTATCATTTGCAGCGATTTACTTGCCGCGGCATAGTCTTGCCCGGCAGCAGCCTGGAGAAGCGATCCGCCAAGAGACCTCAGCCTTTCGGAGAAGTCCTTTTCCTCTATTTGAGCCGCCGTGCGGAACATGGCATAGGCTATTTCGTAAGATTTTGTGAGAATGAAGCGCTCTTTGCCAGTCTCTATCATTGCCGGATTATATCATTGCAATTGCAGGATAGCAAGGTACTTTTGCGACCTGCTGTGCGGACACAACGGTCGCAAAAGTACCTTGCTATCCTGCAACTGCAACTTATTTCTTATTGATAAAAAGAATATTTGAAGGCAAAGATGAGCAATCCGGCAACACAAAGGGGCTCTCTTTTTGAACCTTTAGCGTCCGCGCGATTCGGTGAAAAAAGAGAGCGCCTTTGTGTTGCCGGATTGCTATTTATGCGTCTTTAGATATTCTTCCGTTTGCTGCAATTTTTCCAACGTGCCGCAATCAAGCCGCTTGCCGGGAAATTCCCAGCCGTAAATTTTACCCTTCACGATCAATTCGATCTGCAACGCTACCGCAAGCGGCAACGCATCATCGGCAACAACCGGCAATGTATCGGCAACCATCTTTAAGTTGCGAAGGATGTCCGGCGTGAGCACGTAGCCGCCAACGATGATCAAATTCGACGGCGCGTCTTTTATTTTCGGTTTCTCGATGATCTTGTTTATTTTATGAATTTTCCCGCCAGCAAAGGAAGTCGTTGCCGCTTTCCCCTTTTCAAAGCCAACAACGCCGAAGCGCGAAACATCCCTTCGCGGAACCGCCTCCAAAAGAACGACTGAAGCCTGATATTTTTTGTATATCTCGAGCAGTGCGGGAAGCGCCGCCGGCTCGCCGGAAAGCACATCGTCGCAAAAACGGACCGCAAAGGACTCGCCCTTCACGATGTCATAGGCCTGAGCGATCGCGTGGCCATTGCCGCCCGGCGTTTGCTGTATGCGGAGATGAAACGTGAGCGAAGGAAAACGCTTTTTGTTCTTTGCGAGATACACTTTGAAATCCGCGAGGTTTTTCGGATTGACGATAAGCACTACCTTTTTTATCTTGCTCTCAACCGCTTCTTCAAGGACGTATTCCAGAATGGGCTTGCCATTCACCGGGATAAGATTCTTTGGGGTCGTTGCGGTGAGAGGAAGCAAGCGCTTGCCAAGTCCCGCAACAGGGAGCACTAAGGTGGTTATTTTTTTCATATATATATTCTACAATCCCCAACGAGCCGAGCCAAGTACCAGCACGAGCAAGACAAACACAACACTCGAGGTGGTAAGCAGCTTGTTGCGGGAAAGATCCCCAAAAAGATGGCGTGGGAAAAATTCGATAATGAGCGTACAAAGCAGGAAAATCACCACCGAGCGATAGATAAAATCAAGCGGGAGAAAAAGCCCGATGACGAGAAGTTGAAAGAAGAGAAGAAAAGAGGCGAAGATTATGATGCGCCGGAACGGGTTGTGCGTAGCATCATCTATCGCTTCAGGAACGCCCGTATCGGGAGAAAAATGCTTCATAAATCCGCCGACAAGACCAGCGAAGAGGCCGGCGATAGCAAATGCACAGAAAATGGCGAGTGCACCCGCGCGGACACTCATATCAAGATAGAACATCCTAAGGAGGAGAAAGATAAGTGCGAGCGAAAGTATCTCATAAGCGGATCTCCTATCGATAATATAGAGATCTTTGATAAGGAGAATATACCAAAAGAGAACGCCGAAGATGATGGCAAAAAACCATCCTGCCGGCTGGGCAAGGCAAAGCACCAAAAGAGCGAAGAACGGCGCGATCACGAGCTTCGCCTGGGATAACGGCACAAAGTAGAGATATAGCGCGACGGGAATAAAGAGCCACCACGGAAGGAACATCCAGGCAAACACAAAGACGCAGGCCTTTATAATAGAGCCGCGCACGGTTGCTGCCTTGGATTTGAGCGCCCGGAGTTTGCGCAGTGGCATTATTTACGAAGTGAACGTGAGCGCATTCGTCTTGAAGTTGACCTTCACCCTCCCCCCGTCTTTGAATTCTCCACGAATGATCTTGTCCGCCAACTTATCAAGGATAACCTTCTGGATGAGTCGCTTCAAGGGGCGGGCACCAAATTCCGCGCTAAAGCCCTCCTTGGAAAGATAGGCGCGCGCGGCGGGCGTCAGAGCAAGTTTGATATTCCGCTCAGCAAGGCGATTTTCGATAAGCTTGATCTGTATATCGACGATCTTTTCGATATCCGTCTTGTGAAGCGGGTTGAATATCACAATCTCGTCGATACGGTTCAAAAATTCCGGCCGGAAGCCTGATTTGAGCGCTTCCATCACTTTCTCACGATAATTGCTTTCCTGATGCGCCGCTTCATTGTCTTCGGCGCTAAACCCGATGCGGGACATCGCTTTTAGGTATTCACTGCCGACATTCGAAGTCATGATGATGATCGAATTCTTAAAGTTCACCGTTTTGCCCTTGCTGTCAGTAAGGCGGCCGTTATCGAGCACCTGTAAAAGCAGATTGAACACGTCCGGATGAGCTTTTTCAATCTCGTCAAAAAGAATGACGCTGTAGGGGCGATGCCTGATCATCTCCGTGAGCTGGCCGCCTTCCTCGTGGCCAATATAGCCCGGCGGCGAACCGACGAGGCGGCTCACGGCATGGCGTTCCATATATTCGGACATATCCACGCGGATAAGCGCCTTTTCGTCATTGAACATCAACTCCGCGAGCGCACGGGCAAGCTCGGTCTTGCCAACGCCCGTCGGGCCGAGAAACATGAATGAGCCGATAGGACGGTTGGCGTCGGAAAGGCCCGCGCGCGCGCGGCGCAAAGCGGACGCGACGGCGCCGATTCCCTCTTCTTGGCCAACCACCCGCTCGTGCAGCACTTCTTCGACATGAATAAGCTTTTCGGTATCTGTTTCGAGCATTCGCTTCAATGGAATGCCGGTCCACATGGCAACCACCGCCGCGACATCTTCCTTATCCACCGCTTCCTTGAGGAAGCGATCGTCGGAAGCTTTGCCGCTGCCGGTCGCGCCAGCCGCGCTTCGAGCGCGCTTCGTGGCCAGGGCGCCAAAGTTTTTCTTCTCGAACATCTGAAAGTCCTTCTCTGCCGCCGGCAACTCACCGTAAATGATCTCCGCAACACGCTCGAGGTTCGCCTCACGCTCGGCAATCTCCGCTTCGCGCTTTAAATTATCAACTTTTTGGCGAAGCTGGTGCAATGTCTCGAATTTTATCTTCTCCGAGTGCCACTTGCTTGAAAGCTCGTCATTCTCCTCTTTGAGTTTTGCGAGCGCGGCATCTATCTCCTTCACGCGTGCGGTGCTCTTCTGTTGCCCATCTTTCGCAAGCGATTGTTTTTCCACCTCCAGCTTTGTTATCTCGCGGCGGATCTTATCGATCTCCTTCGGCAAGCTCTCCGACTCCAACCGCCGGGCGGCCGCAGCTTCGTCTATCAGATCAACCGCTTTGTCCGGCAGGAAACGGTCCGTGATGTAGCGTGCGGAAAGATTGACCGCCTCGATGATCGCCTCGTCACTGATGCGCATGCCATGATGGATCTCGTATTTCTCCTTAAGGCCGCGCAGGATGGCGATGGAATCCTCGATGGTGGGCTCTTCCACGGTGATCGGCTGGAAACGCCGCTCGAGCGCGGGATCCTTCTCTATATATTTCTGATATTCGCGGATGGTGGTCGCGCCGATGGCGTGCAATTCGCCGCGCGCGAGCGCGGGCTTCAATAAGTTCGAAGCGTCGATCGCGCCTTCGGCGGCACCGGCGCCGACGATCGTGTGGATCTCATCTATAAAGAGGATGATCTGGCCCTGCGCATTTTTGACTTCCTTCACGAACGCCTTTAGGCGGTCCTCGAACTCACCGCGGAACTTTGTTCCGGCGATAAGCGAGCCGAGATCGAGCATCAAGACCTGTTTGCCCTTCAAAAGCTCCGGAACGTCGCCGGAAGCGATGCGCTGGGCCAAACCTTCAACAATGGCGGTCTTCCCGACGCCCGGCTCGCCGATAAGGCACGGATTGTTCTTTGTGCGGCGCGAAAGCACCTGCATCAGGCGACGCAACTCCTCTTCGCGGCCGATTACCGGATCGAGCTGGCCGGCTTTCGCCTTGTCGCTCAAGTTGATCGCGTATTTTTCGAGCACCTGGAACTTGCTCTCCGGCGTCTCGTCCGTAACACGCACAGAACCGCGAAGCTGGGCCAAAACACGGAACGCCTGCTCGCGCTTTGCGCCAAATTTTTCCAAAAGCGATTTCGTTGACCCCTGGACATCGAGCAACGCCAAAAGAAGGTGCTCGCACGAAACGAACTCATCTTTTTGCTGAGCGGCGATCTTTGCCGCCTGGTCGAGCACTTTCATAAGCTCTTGGGAAAGATACAACTGGCCGACGGGAGAATTGGCAAGAATGGGCGGGATGCGATCGAGTTCAACATCAATTTGCTCGTCAAGTTTGGAAAGATCCACGCCGGAGCGCTCGAGCACCGGGATCACAAGCGACTGCTCGTCTTCCAAAAGCGCCGCCAGCAAATGGAGCGATTTAAGCTCGCCATGGTTCTTCTTTGCCGCGATCTCCTGGGCATTCTGCAACGCTTCCTGCGCTTTTATGGTGAAACGGTGAAAGTTTGGCATGTGATAATGATATATTAATACCGATAAAGAAAGTATAAAGCTACACAGGGGGCATTGTCAATCGACGCCATAGACTGCTAATCGCCCACGCACCAACTCGCCGGCGCGCCCTATTCCCCAGCTGGCCGCTTGGCCAATATTACCGAAAGCGTTATTTCTTTCCCGGCACGATTAACCACAAGTGCAACCTTGGCGCCCACGCTATATTGATCGATGATATTCCCAAGGTCATGGCTCGCGTCGATCTTCTGCCCATTTACCGACTCGATAATATCCTCAGCTTGAATGCCGGCTTTTGCAGCGGGCGAGCCTTTTTGGACGGCAGGGCCATCCGCACTGCCACGCACGAGAGCACCGTATGATATCGGCAACTTCTGAGTTGTGGCAAGATCGGTGTCCACCGGGATATAACGCACGCCGAGATACGGAACCTGGATTTGCCCCGTTGACTCCACTGAACTTATCGCCGACTTCGCCTGATCGATAGGAATGGCAAAGCCGATGTTTTCTGCGCCGGAAGCGATGGCGGTATCGATGCCGATTACCTCGCCGCGCAAGTTGAGCAGCGGGCCGCCGGAGTTGCCGGGATTAATGGCGGCATCGGTCTGAATGACGCCCGTGATGGTTTCTTCCGCGCCCGTATCGGGCGCCGCCGCAGTGACCGTCCGCGAAAGTCCGGAGACGACACCGACGGAAACGGTATTGGAGAACTGGCCAAGCGCGTTGCCGATCGCAATAGCCGTCTGGCCAAGTTGCAGGCCATTCGAATCGCCAAGAGTGACCGTTGGCAACCCTGTCGCGCTGATTTTGAGAATGGCGAGGTCTTGGTTGGGATCGCGCGCAAGCACCTTTGCAGTATATGTTTTGCCATCATTCGTAAGCACCGAATATGACGCGCCGGTATCCGAAACCACGTGTTTATTCGTGAGAATCAGCCCGTCCTGCGTGATAATGAAGCCGCTCCCGCCGCCAACCTGTTGCAATTCCGTTTTCCCGCTGTCGCACGGCGTTGATGTCGGGGAAACATCCCCAAAGAGTTGCTGAAACTCAGGGTCAAGATTGTTGTAATCAAAGGAATTGCCGGGGCAATTCTCGATGATGGGAACATTTTCGGAGATGGTGATTGAAACGACCGCAGGCGAAGCCTTTTGCACCGCGGCGATCACTGCTGCCTCGTAATCATTAGTGGATTGATAGAGTGCGGGAGCGGAGGAGGACGAATTGGCGGATGGAGCGCCCTGCTCGCGCTTTAATACCAACGGAGAACGAAGGTCGTTCCAAAAGGTGATGAGCGGACCACCAGCGCCGCTGCGTGCGTCCAGCCAGACACCCAAAATCACCGCAACAACCGCGATAATCGCAACGATGGCTGTTTTCTTTGTTCTCGTCATGGAATATTTCCTCACCATTATATACCGGCGCTCCGATAAAAAAGTTTCAGGGGAATACTTCCTTTCACCGCAACGCCTTTCCTATTATCTTCGCCGCCGCGGCGACTTGCCGTTTTGTCGTGTCCTTCCCCAAACTAAATCTAATACTCGACGCGGCACGCTCTTTCGAATAACTCAGCGCCTCAATGACATGCGAAGATTCCGCGGCACGGGCGCGGCAGGCCGAACCGGAGGACGCGGCGAGGCCGGCGCGATCGAACCGCGTGAGCAGATCCTGCGCGGCATGGCCGGGGAAATATACATTCAAAATGTGCGGCGCCTTCGCGTCCCCCATCGGACCATTGATCTCCGCTTCGGGAACAACGCTTTTTATCCGCTTCCAAAGCTCATCCCGCAGCATCGTGACGCGCGTTGCGGTCTTCCCGCGAACATCGGCGACAAGCTGCGCCGCCTTCGCGAACCCCACGATGCCCGGCACGTTCTCTGTCCCGGAACGTACGCCAAACTCCTGGCCACCGCCGGTTGTCTGCGCGACAAGCGGAAAATCGCCGCCGGTGCCGTTGCCGCTGCCAGACGCGGAAAATGCCGCATCGTTCTGGCGCACATAGAGCGCGCCAACGCCTTTTGGCCCGTACATTTTATGCGAAGAAAGTGTCATCATATCAACGCCGAGCAGCTCGACGTCGCAATACAGATAGGGAAAGGACTGCGCGGCGTCGGTGTGAAAGAGCGGATATTCCGGATGGGCCGCGGTTTTGCGAAACGCATCAATCATGAATTTTATCTCGCGAAGCGGCTGGACCGTTCCCACTTCGTTATTCACGTGCATGATCGACACGACGACCGTACGGTCGTTCAAAGCCTCCTTCAGCGCGACAATATCGATGACGCCCTCTTTATTGACCGGCAGTTTTATGACCTCGACGCCGCAACGCTGCTCAAGCGCCCGCGCGGTCTCAAGGATCGATTCATGCTCGACAGAAGAAATGACGATCCGAAGCTGTTCAGCGCCCGGATGATTCTTTTTATAGAACTCCACCGCGCCGCGGAGCGCGAGATTGTTCGCCTCGGTCGCGCCGCCGGTAAAGATGATCTCGCGAAAATTTTTTGCACCGATGAGCTTGCCAAGCGCTTCGCGCGACGCATCCACCGCCGCGATCGCCTCCTGCCCGAACCCGTGTAACGATCCCGGATTGCCGAAGTGCTTCAAAAAATAGGGGCGCATGACGCGCTCCACCCGCGGGTCGACCGGCGTCGACGCGGCGTAGTCAAGATAGAGTCTCATCTCTCTATTATAAGAGCGCTGGCGTTATCGACAAGTTCGCAAACTCAACCTTGATAATTTCTCCTGTCTTTTTGTCCGGCATCATCAGATAGTTCTGCTTGCGATAAAGGTCGTACAGCCCCTTGGTAAGCTTGACGTCGTTGATGCAATACTCTTTTAGCTCGTCTATTTTGCCGTCGCGATACAGCGTGATGGCCTCCGAACCGTGATGCGTCTTCTTTTCGCCAAGGTTCAGCTCGGCGAGGCGGTCAAGGCTCACCCGCTGTCCGGCCGACATTTCTATCTCCTCAAGCAGATCGACACGCTCCATTTCCCAAAGCTTCGGCGCGCCTTTTATTTTCTGAAAATATTGATTGAGCACCGGAATGTCGTAACGATTCATGCTGAAGCCCACAATACGCCGCGCATCCTCAAAAAGTTCCGCCAGCTTGTCCATCTCATTTTCTTCGTAGCAAAAATACCGGCCCTGCAAATAGGAATAGACCGCGACGACGGATATTTTGAGCGCGGCGTAGTTATCCCAGCCGACATCAGCGTCGGTGAAAAAATTCTGCGTCTCTATGTCAAAAACTAAAGTATCGAGTGGCATAATAAATATTGTTTATTGTTACGCGTGAGAGATAGGTTTTGTTCGGGCAAGACACCCTCCGGGACGCCCGAACAAAACCTATCTCTCACACGTGCCTATCAGCAACATTTGTTGCCGCATAGCTGTAGGGTTTTATCTTCACCTCAAAATTGTTCGCGCGGATCATGCCGACAACTTCTTGGATGACGGCCCTTGTCGGGCCGTGCTCGCCGATATCCGCATGGATCTCGAACCCGAATTCCGGCAAGGTCGCCTTCTTGAGCTCGGCGAGGACGCCCTGGGCAAGCTCTATCGAGATCAAGGCTTCCTTTATCATCCGGTCGCGCAAGGTATGGAACTTTCCAAGTTCGAACCGGCGCCAAAAGTAACGGCCGCCATTTCCCACACGATGTACTACCACCGCCGTCACGAAATCCGCACTTTTGTTCGCGAGCAGCTCCGAATCCGTTCCAATAGTGACCTTATAGCGCTTTTTCGGGTCGGCAGCCATAAAAGCACCGATTTCTTTCACAACTTCGGGGATAGTAAGTGGAGTACCAAACGAACTGTTCAAGAACTCTGGCATCACCCAAAATATACGCCTTTCAAGCGCGGCGGTCAATGAAAAATTTATTAAAACCAGAATTCATTGAGCAATGCTTCACGCAATTGATAGGCATCCGCATGCGATAAAACACCGAGATACGATTGAAGCGACTGGCCGAATTTGGCTTCGTCGATGAGGCCGGCCTCGCAATCGTCAGCCAGCTTTCGCATTTTCTTGAATATGCGCCGCCTTGTTTTTGTGCGCACCAAACGATGGTGCGGAAAGATCACATAGCCGAGGAAATCTACCCCTCGGTGCGCCGGTTAGAGTATAATTTTCTTGGGATGGAGATCAAGGAGGAGTTTTTCTTTTAGAAAAAACTCAATCTCCGGTAGAAGCTTTTCTAAACAGTCCCGATCTTCAACAACAATGGCGAAGTCATCCGTATAACGAACATAATTTTTCACTTTCAATCCATGCTTCATAAACTGATCGAATTCATTCATATACACGTTCGCGAAAAGCTGCGACGTAAGGTTGCCAATCGGTATTCCTTTGCGCGGTTCTGCATTCCCCCCCCCTCTCTCTCTCGTGCTAGCGCGCTATCATAGCTTTCGATAATAGAGCGCAGAAGCCATATCATTTTTTCGTCTTTAATCCTCTTTTCAAGAATGGAAAGGAGAATACCGTGGTTCACGCTGTCGAAGAATTTCCGTACGTCGCACTTGAGCACGAAGCAAGGACGCGTTCCGTTCCTGCTCGCCCAACGGATCATTTTTTCGAGCGCGGCAACGCCTTTATGAGTCCCATACCCCACACGACACGAGAACGACGTCGGAATAAACGTCGGCTCAAAAACGGAATTGATTACGGAAAATATGGCGTGATGCAAAATGCGATCGCGCACCGTCGCTTTGTGGATATGTCGCTGTTTTGGATCGCGAATATAGAAACCGGCATAGGGGCCATGTCGGTACGTGTTATCGGCCAGTTGGCGATGCAGCTTAAAAATATTCTCTTCGAGACGCCACTCGAATTCCTGAACATCAATTTTATTTCGCTTGTCGGAGCGAAACGTGTCCCATGCGGAAAACAGGCTCTCCGGAGAGATGATCTGGTCGAATAAATCTCTATAAATTTTCATAAAAAAATAATGGACGACTTTGATATCCCAATCTTCAAGAAAACCTACGACCTCTATAAAACGTTCTATGGCTATCGCAACCTCATACCAAAACAGGATCGCTACACCATCTGCGAACGCTGCGATACGCTCATTCTCGATGTTCTCCAAAACATTCTTGTTGCGAGCAAGCTACAGAAAGGAGAAAAACTATCGGCGCTTGAAGCCGCAAGCGCGAAACTCAACTTTCTCCGCGTTTTCATCCGACTGATGAAGGAGACGAAAGCAATTGATAACAAAAAATATCTCGCGCTCCAATCGGCAATCGATGAAATAGGGAGAATGTTGGGCGGATGGATACGATCAGTGAAATAGGAGGAATACCCAACACCACTCTTCAATGCGAAAAGTGGTGTTGGGTATTTTTATCCCCGCCATCGAGGAGCGACTTCGGAGCGACGCCGGAAGCGGAACCAAAGTTGTCATTCGCGTTGTCAACCCTGTTCGTGTCGAACTTGAGCTTGTCGTCGTTGAAGTTGAGGTTCGGTGCGTTGACGAACTGGCCATCGCCATCCGGATATTGCCCTTACCCGTCCATAACACTGGAATTCGAGCCTTCTCTCGTTCCTGAATTTTATTTTGCGGCAGATCGCATCTCATCCGCACAAGGCAAGAGCAAGCAGTAATCCCCTCAATGCAACACACTCCGGGAAATCGTAATCGCCCGGACTCTGGTTGTTCTCTTTTGAAGAGAGAGTTCGGCGACGGCAATCCGTAGACGACCGTTCACGAGCCTAATCTCATAAAGAATTATAGGGAGACGGACATATAAAAGGAAAGGGCTATCCACGATGATGCTGTGGATAGCCCCGAAAAAATCGAATGCAAGGGATCGAGAGGAATGAAAAACCAAAAGATCCAAGCATCCAAGAGTTCAAGTTGCGACTACTGCGGAGCGACGCCGGAAGCGGAACCAAAGTAGTCAAGCGCGTAGTCAACCCTGTACGCGTCGAACTCGAGCTTGCCGCCGTCGAAGTCGAGGAACGGTGCGTAGACGAACTGGCCATCGCCATCCGGATCGAATTCGTTGCCGGGCAAATCTATGTCCAACTCTTCCCAGCGAACGAACCGCTCAGGATGAGTGAGGGCGACAGAAATACCGGCAACTGCTTCGAGGCCGAATTGGGGAGTTCCGATCATCTTCTCCCGTGCGCGGCGGGTTGAGTAGCCGCGATACAGCATCCCAAACTGCGCCGCGATAATCAGGATTCCGCCCTTCTGGATTTCCTGAAGTTTCGCGAGTGTCTCTGCGGTACGCGGGTGAACCCGGAACCGGTTTGGCGTCAGCTGACCTTCGCGCCAGTTTGTGAATGGCCGTGAAGCTGCCAGCTTGGCGAGTAAATCGTTAACCATGAGGCAGTAGGCTTCGGAAGTGGTTGCCGGAGAAATGATCGCAAACCATCCCTCGGCACCCTGCGGTAACTCGGGAAGGTGTTTTGCGTATTCCAGGGCCGATGCCGGATCAATAGAGCAAATCTCGGCGAGGGCTTTGATCTGCACTTCAATCGGTTTTGGCCCTTGGTACTCCTTTGGATAGGCGTACCTGGATACCACTTCTTCGCTAGCAAATTGGTTGGGACGCGAATGCTTGGCAATCAATTCCCCGATAGCCGTCCAGAACTCGGAATCCTCGTTAAGACGCTGAGCGCGGTCGTCGTCGAGCTTTGCTTTGTTGTACTTCGCCTGAAACAGGCTCGTGGCCCGAATGCCTTTCGGGTCGGTGGACGTGATCAATGTCGTCGTTGACATCGGGAACATCCTTTCTGTTTTGAATTGCCCGCCTTGGCAGGACTGGAAATATTATATCAAAGCCGCCTATTTTGTCAAATCGCGGATGATTTTCTTTGTTGCTTCCGGCCCGCTCACGGGAACTGCGAGCACGCCGGTTTTTTTCACCGCATAATCATTGCCGCCAGGGAACAATGCGTCACCAATGAAAACCATATCCCTGATGGGAACGTGAAGATATTTTTCGATCTGCCGCATGCCGTAAGCTTTGTCGATTCCCTTCCGCGTGACGTCAATGGAGGTGAATCCTGCGGCGTGCACTTCGAGTTCCGGCAAACGCTTTGCGAGCATCCTTGCCATTTTCAACTTCATCGGCGTATTTTCGTTCTTCCATTTTTCCTTAAGCCGCACGCCCTCCTTTTTCCCAAGTACAGCGACAATTTCCTGGCCAAGCGCCGAGAACGTCACTTGCGTTCCGCGGTCCTCCAAGACCTTCCCATACGTTTTTTTTGGTGGAACATATCCCGACTCCTTCAATATCTCCTTAAACGCTCTTTTTATCTTGGCCCGCTCCTCTTTTGAAAGTTCATGGCGATACACTTTCTTCCAGCCACCGTCGTAACGATAGAACGCCGTTGAGGTGGTCGGAAAAAGAAAAAGATTTTTTAACAACGCCTTGGGCGCGGTAAGTTTGGAAATAAGCTGCGATTTAAAAAGTTCATATTTCCCGCCGCCGATCACCGCTACCCTTTTGGCGGCAAGTAGCCGCGTGAAAAGGCGATCCATTTCCTTATCGATTGCCGCCTTGCTCGGAGCGAGCGTCCCGTCAAGGTCAAAAACAATGAGCTTCTTGCCGCTGAGGTTTTTCATCACTCTATTATACCAGACAATCCCATGCAGAAATACAAAAGTAGTGGTAAAATGACCTTATCATGGCAAAAAAGAACGGCGCTAAAAAGATCGTGAAGAACGACAGCAACGGTAGAAAGAACGCAGCGGCGAACGCCAAAGCCAAAGAACCTCTCCTCCACCCCGACGCAACGAACGCCATTTGGGCGGTCAGCTTTATCTGCGTCGCCGTCGTCCTCGCATTGGCATATTTCACCATGGCCGGACCGGCAGGCATCATGATCTTCAATGGCCTGAACGCCCTTTTGGGCTGGGGCTACTTCATCCTGCCGGCGACCCTGCTTTTCGCCGCAATCGTCCTCTTGTTCTCCGGGCGAAAGAAGGTTTTGAGCGTCACCCTTCTTGGTGCTTCACTGCTCATCCTTTCATTCCTTGGCTTTATCGAGATCATCTCCATCGGCCACGGCGGATGGCTCGGCTTGGTCTTTGGTTCGCTCAGAACCCCGTTCGGTACCATCGCGGCACTCGTGATCGATGTTTTCATCATTATCATCTCGGTCATCATTACGGCAAATGTTCCACTGAAGCTCACATGGCCGGAAAAGAAGGCGGATGACGAAGCAACGCCGATCCTGGTGACGGGAACCGATGCGGCCACGGAGAAGCCAAAAGAAGAAAAGCCTCAGCAAGAGAAGAATAACAAGGAGGAGAAAATGGTTGATAACGTGGAGGTTGTCCACCAGAAAGATGACAAGGACATCATCGGCAAGACGAAAAAAATAAAAATGCCGGTGTTCGCAAATTATGTTCCGCCGCCGCTCTCGCTGTTGAACTCCGACGTGAGCAAGCCGACCACCGGGGATCTTCTCGCGAACGCGAACGTCATCAAGCGCACGCTCGAAAGTTTTGGCATCGCGGTTGAGATGGGCGAGATCAACGTCGGCCCGGCCGTGACGCGCTACACATTGAAGCCCGCCGAGGGTATGAAGCTTTCGCGCATCACGGCGCTCAGCCAGGACCTCGCGCTCTCGCTCGCCGCGCATCCCATCCGCATCGAAGCGCCGATCCCCGGCAAGTCGCTCGTCGGTATCGAGGTACCGAACAAGGCCGCGGCGCTCGTGCGCCTCGGCAGCTTGATGAACTATCCGGAGTTCCAGGCCTCGGGACCGCTCGGCTTCGTGCTCGGCCGCGACGTTTCCGGCCAGCCGGTCTTCGCGAACATCGAGAAGATGCCGCACATGCTCGTCGCGGGCGCGACCGGCGCGGGCAAATCGATTCTCGTGCATTCGCTTATCACCTCGCTGCTGTTTAAAAATTCGCCGCAGACTTTGAAGCTCGCGCTCATCGATCCAAAGCGCGTCGAACTTTCCATGTACGACGGCATTCCGCACTTGATCACGCCGGTCATCACCGAAAACAAGAAAGCTTTGAGCGTCTTGAAGTGGGCGATCTCCGAAATGGACCACCGCTACGAGGTTTTGCAAAAAGCGGGCTGCCGCGATATCACGAGCTACAACAAGGCCAATCCGACCGAAGCGTTGCCCTTCATCCTTATCGGCATTGATGAAATGGCTGACTTGATGAGCTCATTCGGCCGCGAAGTGGAAGGTGCGATCGTCCGCCTGGCGCAGATGGCGCGTGCAACCGGCATCCATTTATTGCTCGCTACGCAACGGCCTTCGGTGGAGGTCATCACGGGCCTTATCAAAGCCAACATACCGACGCGCGTGGCTTTGCAAGTCGCGTCGCAGATCGATTCACGCACCATCCTCGACGCCGCCGGCGCGGAAAAGTTGCTCGGCCACGGCGATTTGCTCTTTCTCTCCGCCGAACTTTCGAAGCCAAAACGCATCCAGGGCTCGTACATCACCGAAGAAGAGCTCAAGAGCGTGGTGAGTTTTATAAAAGAAAATAATAAAGTGCAAGTAGTTGAAACCGAGGACGACAACATCGAGACCCATGCCGGCATCACGCCGCAAACATTCGAGGCGTTTGTCGCCGGCGGCGGCGCGGGCGGCAACGATGAGAACGAGGACGATCTTTTTGATGAAGCGATCGCCGTCGTTGCCGAAGCAAAGAAAGCATCCGCTTCTTTGCTCCAGCGCCGCCTCAAAGTCGGCTACGCCCGCGCCGCCCGCTTGCTCGACCTCATGGAAGCCGCCGACCTTATCGGCCCCGGCGATGGCGCAAAACCCCGCGACGTGAACATCGAAAAGATAGAAGAGAGACTGTCGTAAAGTGGACTATTTCTTTAATGCGCCTTAGAATCAGAGCATATGAATCCGAACGAGATCTCTTTCGAACAATTTTTTGCCGAGAAGATAAAAGAACGCAATATATCCCTCAAGAAACTCTCTGAAGTAACTGGCATCGCTCCGGCGCACATTGAAAACCTCTTGCGTGGCGATTATGGAAGCATGCCCTCGGCGCCCTATTTCCATGGATATTTACTCCATCTTGGAGCCACGCTCGACTTTGACGGCGAAGAGTGGTGGGCAAAATTAAAAAGGGAGGGCGTCGTCAGAAATTCCGGCGAGCTCGACACGCTTCCCCGCAACCGCTTCATCAAGCAATCGCCGCCGAAATATCTATGGGCGATTGGTGTCGCAGCAATCGTTTTGATCTATCTTGCCTTCCAAGCGCCCCACATCTTAGGGAGGCCATCCCTTACCGTCACGGCCCCCGATCAAAACCCTTACACCACCTCGTCGAGCACGTTCGTCCTTGAGGGCACCGTCAAAAACGCCGACTCGCTCTATTTGAACGGCAGCCAGGAGATCACTGTGGCGTCGGATGGATCATGGCAGGAAACAGTGTTGCTCGGTGCCGGTCCGAATCCGTTCAAGATCTCGGCCAAGAAGTTCCTTGGCGGCGAGACGGATATTACCGAGCAGATCGTCTATGCGGGCGGCAATACGCTTAGAAGCACCGACAATCCTGTTATCGTCTCTACCACCACGGCAACCAGCAGCGTTACCACCTCCACCCAGCTTTAGGTTTTCTTTAGGTATCTTCTGGTATAATGGAGTCATGACACCAACCAAAAAACACAAGGAGGCGGCACCTTCAAAATCCGCAGCGGCAAAACAAACGAATCCGGCCAACGCCGCAAAGGATTTTGAGAATCTCCTTTCGTCGATGCAAGAGAAGTTCGGCGCAGGATCGATCATGCGCCTCGGTGAAGTGAGTAAAGTGGACGTCGCCGTGGTTTCCACTGGTTCGTTCTCGCTCGACCTCGCTCTCGGCGTCGGTGGCCTCCCGCGCGGGCGCGTCGTCGAGATCTTCGGCCCTGAATCGAGCGGAAAAACCACGCTCGCACTGAATGTCGTCGCCCAAGCACAAAAACAGGGAGGCAGGGCCGCCTTCATCGACGCGGAGCACGCGATGGATCCGCAGTACGCCGCAAAGCTCGGCGTGAACGTGAACGAACTGCTCATCTCCCAGCCGGATAGCGGCGAGGAGGCCTTGAACATCCTCGAAAGTTTGGTGCGCTCCGGCATGATCTCGGTTGTTGTCGTCGATTCCGTAGCGGCACTCGTGCCGGTCGCTGAGCTCGAGGGCGAAATGGGAGAGCAGCACGTGGGACGCCAGGCGCGCATGATGGGCCAGGCGCTCCGCAAACTCACCGCGCTCGCCGCGAACACTCAGACGATGATCATCTTCATCAACCAGCTTCGTATGAAGATCGGTATCATGTTCGGTAATCCGGAAACGACACCGGGCGGCCGGGCGCTTCCGTTTGCCGCTTCGGTCCGCATCGATATCCGCAGGATCGCACAGGTGAAGCGCGGCGAGAATGTCGTCGGCAATCGCGTAAAAGCTAAGGTGGTGAAAAACAAAGTTGCCGCACCGTTCAGATTTGCGGAGTTCGATATTTTATTCAACGAAGGGATCTCTTATGAAGGCGACGTTTTGAACGCAGCAGTCAATCGCGGTGTGGTGAAAAAAGCAGGATCAAGTTTTAGTTTTGAAGGAGAGCGGCTTGGCGTCGGATTTGAAGCCGCACGAACGAAATTGAAAGAGGATAAAAAATTGTTGCACGCGATAAAAAAGAAGATCGAGGAAACGCCCGTCGGAGAAAATGCCGCGCCGGAGGGAGAGTAGGGGGCAGAACGCAAAAATTATGGAGTTGTTGAGGTTGCTACAGACGGCTGTGTCTGGGCTGGCGCAGAAGAGTGAAATATCGTGTATGCAAAGTAGCCGACGACCGCGACGGCGACCAAGGCGACGATAACAACGAGAATGGGCCCCAAGAGGGATTTTTTTGGCGCGGCGCTGGCGCTTTGTTGAGCAGCGCCCTCCCCCGCCTGCGACGGCTCGTTTTGCGTGGCGAGCCCGGCAACTGCCACATTCTGAAAACGCGGTGCGCCACCGCCGCTCTTTGCCATAGACTCCAAATCACTGCGCATGGTGCGCACCTTCACCTCCGGCGGAGGCGGCGGAGCGCCGGGAATGGTGCTTTGAAAATTAGATGAGGTATCCATATTCTTTATTTTACCACAAGAGCGAAAACGATTCCCTCTCTCTAAAATTAACTCCAAATATTTAGATATTTAGGGTTGCTTAATCTCGGTGTGAGCGGATATGAAACGATCTGTAGAACAACAATCACTGAAATCATATAAATACTCAAAAACGAAAAACGAGACCAAATAAGAGTTGTAGCAACAACTAAAGCCATATGAACATAAAACGCCCAAACCTGATCTTTGCCTATCCCCAGCAGTACGGGGATGGTTTTGATGTTCTTTACCTCATCATCATGGGCATCCCTAAAATCAGCGATCAGATTGCGGACAAAAATCAGAGCAAATGCCAAAACGGCTATTTGCAAATTAAATCCAATGGCAATGATTCCGTTTTGCAGTCCCCTCCAAAAAGGAGCCGTGGCGCCGAAAAATTTATTTTTCTTTTTGCTGGTATAGCAATAAGAAACAAAAGCGAAGGATAAACACATCCACGCAGGCAATAAAAATAAGGCGAATATAAATGGCACGAGCCAAAGATATTTATTTACCTTCAGCCTTAATTCATCGTTGTGCCTGCTTTCGAGATAAAATAAAAAACTCAACCACAAAAGCCCGATCCCCAAAATTATATTCAGATTTCTCGTCAAGGCTGTCGCTAAAACAAGAAGATCTAAAAAAGAATAAACTCTCAACTGACCTAGATAATTTAATATTGATTTACAATTCACTTTATTATTCTACCAAAACTCACCCAAAACACTACGTCGAAATATGAAAGGCCCCTTCTCGATGAGAAACAAAAAGCCCCCTCCTTTCCCTTTCTGGCTTCTAATAAGAATGAGTCGCCAGAAAGGGAAAGGAGGGGGCTTTTTGTTTCTACCCTTCTAATTGTTTCAACGAAAGCCCGATTTTGCCATTATCCACTTTGATGATCTTCGCGCGAACAACATCGCCAAGATGTACGACTTCTTCGACGGTCTTTACGAATCCTTGCTTGAGCTCGGAAACGTGGATCATGCCATCATTGCCGCCGCCAAGGTCGACGATTGCGCCAAACTCAAGGATCCTTACGATCGGTCCTTCGACGATCTCGCCAACCTTGTATTCTTTGGTCATGCCGACAATCTCCGCGACCGCTGCCTCGACTTTCGCGAGGTCGGTGCCGGAAACGAAGACGCCGCCGTCTTCTTCGATATCGATGCCGGCCAATTCATATTTGGCGATAAGGCCGTTGATCATCTTGCCGCCAGGACCGATAACGGTGCCGATCTTTGAAGGATCGATCTTGAACTGGCGGATGGTCGGGACGAACGGCGAAAGTTTTTCGCGCGGGGCAGGCAATATCGCCTTCACGGTCTTCAAGATGTGGATGCGCGCCTGCTTCGCCTGCTCGAACGCGGCAGCCAGAATCTCGATCGTAAGCCCGTCAACTTTGACGTCCATCTGCATGCCGGTCACACCGTCATCGGTGCCCGCGATCTTAAGGTCCATGTCGCCATGATGATCTTCCGGACCCTGGATGTCGGTCAACACTTTGTAATTGCTGACGTCGGACGTTCCGTCCGTTTTCGTGGCCATCATCAAGCCCATCGCGATGCCCGCTGCCGGCTTCTTGAGCGGCACGCCGGCATCCATCATCGAGAGCGCGGAAGCGCAGATGGTCGCCTGCGAGGACGAACCGTTCGATGACATGATCTCGGAAACCACGCGGATGGTATATGGAAACTCCTCTTTTGTGGGGAGCAACCGCTCGAGCGATTTGCGCGCCAGATTGCCATGGCCGATCTCGCGGCGGCCGGGGCCACGGAAATTGCCGACTTCGCCGACGGAATACGGCGGGAAGTTGTAGTGCAAAAGGAAGCGGCGCTTTTCGTTCGTCTCCATGCTTTCGATGAGTTGTTCCGAACCCGGAACGCCGAGCGTCGTTACTGCGAGCGCCTGCGTGTTGCCGCGCGAGAAAAACGCGGAGCCGTGCACGCGCGAGAAAAGGCCGACCTGGCCGTCGAGTGCGCGGACCTCATCGAGCCCTCTACCATCAGGACGCTTCGACTTCTCTAAAACGTTTTTGTGGACGAGGTCGTTCACCATTTCCTCGAAGAACGATTCTACCGCCTTCCAATTTATCTTTTCCTTACTGTCCGCAAACTTCTCTTTGATATGAAGATTGAGCTCGTGGTTCAATGCGCCGACCGCGGTCGTGTGTTCCACTTTCGTGGGCTTATATATTGCATTCTCCAGCTTGTCCGCCAGAAATGCCGTCACTACTGCTTTAAGTTCGTCGTCCGGCAAGGCGAGCGCAACCTCAGTTTTCGGTTTGCCGATCTCCTTTTGTATCGTCTCCTGGAATGCGATCAGTTTGTTGATCTCCTGCTGCGCGAGTTTGAATCCTTCAACAACATCTTTTTCCTGCGCGTCGAGGCCACCAAGCTCGATCATATTGATGCGATCGCGCGAACCGGAAACGAACGATTCGAAGACGTGCTCGTTCTTCGCGAGCGCCGATTTGTCGGTATTGATCTTGAACCCATCCGCGAACTGCGCGACATGGACGCCGGCAACCGGACCGCCCCACGGGATGTCGGAGATGAAAAGCGCCGTGGAGACACCAAGCAAGCCAACGAACTCCGGCGTGTTTTCCTCATCGATCTGCAAAACAGTGACGACCACTTGAATGTCGCGGCGCATGCGGTTATCGAATAGCGGACGAATGGTGCGGTCGATAAGACGACCCGCCAAGATAGCCTCTTCGGACGAACGCCCTTCACGGCGTACGTAGCGGCTGCCGAGAATTTTGCCCGCAGCATAGAACCGCTCTTCGTAATCAACCTTAAGCGGCAAGTAATCCATCTCAACGTCCTTGCGGCCCATGACGGCCGTTGCCAGGATCACCGTCTCGCCGTACTTTGCGATGACGGCGGCGTTCGCCTGCTCTGCAAGCGCCGAAACTTCGATAGTTAATTTTTTACCCGCGATTTCCGTAGAAAACTCTTTTTTCTGCAACATGTTTTTAATTGTTAATGCGCGAAAGCGACATTATCCCGCGTTCCCAAGAAAGAGTACATTCCAAATGTAAATGAAGAAACGATATTGTGGCGGTGGCACTTGACGCCCTCCCCGCTCCGCCCCCCCTCCCGCTTCTTCGCTTACATTCAGAATGGTCCTTCCCCGGACAACGAAATGATTTTTTCGCGCTGTGTTAATTTATTTTTAATCTTACAACGGCCTCTTCGCCCTCGTGATGTACCGCGACTTCATGATCGCCCGCGGCAACGCCTCTATGTTCACAAACTCATCCGCCGCTTCCACCAACTTCGACGATGCACTCCTTCGGAACGAGGCGATCTCGACCACTCGCCCTCCTGCCCATTTTACATAATTGACCAACGGGATATAATCGCCATCTCCAGTCACTAAAATAATAACGTCGAGGAACGGCATCATGCGGATGACGTCCACGGTGAGGCCGACATCCCAATCGCCCTTCTTGAGTCCGCCCGCGTAAATCTGGAGATCCTTCATACGAAGTTCAAGTCCGGCTTTCTCGAGCGCCTCAAAGAAGCTCGCCTCGGAAGACATGCCGCCATTTGCGCCGTCGCCATTCGCATCGCCACCGTTGCCGCCGCCGATCATCGGAGAGCCCGGCGCGAGCGAAACCGCCGCTGCCTGGTCCTTTTCCGCCATACGAACATGGCCGCGCGGCTGTTGCGGTTCAACACCTTCGCTCCGCACCACGTATGCCACAGCACGGATGAGCTGGCGCCCTCCTACAAGATGCTTGATGAGCTCCGCGTAGTTCACGCGCGCCTGATAAAGATTTTTTGCTGAGTGGTACAGATTCGACACGTCAACAAAAATCCCAACTCGCTGGTTGGAATAGTTTGTTCCTGGTTTCATTATTTTTTAAGCTCGAGCTTTTTGATCAATTTTTCGTATGACGCAGGCTCGGTTTTCTTCAAATACGACAATAGCTTCCTGCGCTTCGAGACCATCTTCAAAAGGCCGCGGCGGGAATGATTGTCCTTCGGGTTCTTCTTAAGATGGGTCGCGAGCTCGCCGACCTGGCGCGACAGCATGGCAACCTGCACCTGGGCAGACCCCGTGTCTTTATCGCTCGTTTTATGTTCCCCGACGATGCGGGCCTTCACTCGTTTAGTAAGCATTACTGATATGATAACCAATTATTAAGAAAATAGCAAGAGCGAAGTTGGAACCTTAATTACCCATTATTGCTGCCAAAAAATATCAGGGATAAGAGTTTTATCATTCCCGATCTCATAGACGTTAGGGTCATTGCCGCCGTCGGTAGAAACGACATCGCGCAATCCACGGCTGCCATATTCTTGGCTTTCCATAACTGCGTCTATCTCATAAGTGTGGGCAGCCGCGTTACACGCAAAAAGATACACGAGATGCTGGCTCGAATCATTAACGGGATCTATCGGCAACCGCGAGATGGGAGCTCCCGAACTAATACTGTCAAAATTTATCGGTATCCATCCGTTTCCATCAACAGCAGTGTTTCCCATGTTCGCACCCGCTTTCCATCCCGACGGCGGAGTTATGGGGGCTGACGCGTATATCGTTTTTCCATCACCGCATGAAAAATCAGGTTGAACCATGTCTTCCAAATACAAATTCATGACAGCCTTCAATGTCGCCATATCCTGAATTCTAAGCCCATCGTGTGCTTCCTTCCCTGATTCGTCACTTGCTGCCGGTGATTGGAGAGCTGAAGAAGCAGTAATCGGGGATATATCCACACTAGTACCCGCAGGCAAGGAACCGATATTTATTTTTGTGACACTGCCACTATTATAATTTGCTACCCACATATTGGTGCCATCAAACGCGATGCCTCCATCAGCTTCACCTTCTCCGAGGGTATACGTTGTCATAGTCCCCAAAGGAGTGACCTTCGTCACGCTCATTCCATTTCCGTCTACCACCCACATGTTGGTTCCATCGAAGGCCATAGACATGGGAATAACTGGAATGCCACTATACGTGGTCATCACACCCGTCGGACTGATCTTCGTAACGCTGTTACTTTTGAGTTGCGCGTTTTGTGCCCGATTTGCGGTCCACATATTGGTGCCGTCAAAGGCGATAGCGGTGGGCCAGGGATCCGTTCCGACATAAGTTGTCATCACGCCCGATGGACTGATTTCAGTCACGCTACCCTGAGGAATTTTTGAAGCTATTCCATTATCGTCGTCATCCGTCACCCACATATTTTTCCCATCAAACGCGATATCCGCGGGGCCTCCGAAATTAGCCGTGGCTTTATCGGGAAGGATGTATGTTGTCATTACACCCACTGGAGTAATTCTTGTGACGCTCTTTCCTTTCAGGTTTGAAGTCCACATATTGGTACCGTCGAAGGCGATAGAGTCAGGAGCTGCTCCCGTTCCTGGATAAGTAGTCATGGCTCCCGTCGGGCTTATCTTGGTGACGCTATTTCCATTAAGATTTGCGGTCCACATATTGGTACCGTCGAAGGCGATCGCCGCAGGAGTAGACCCCGTCCCTTTATAGGTCGTTATCACGCCTGATGGGGTAATTTTCGTGACACTCCCGGGCGTACCCGTGAAGCTAACAATCTCATTCGCTACCCACATGTTAGTGCCGTCAAAGGCAATGGCGTTTGAGGAACTACCAACTCCGGTATATGTGGTCACATAGATCGGCGCGCTTGAACCATCGCCAACTCCGACAACAGCCGTAGCCGCAGGAGTTGCGCCACCGGAATTAGAAGTCGAATTTGTTCCCTTTAGGTGGACTTCGTAGTACCAAATCCCACCCGCGGCAGCTAGCACTACTACAACAGCTAACAGGATGAGAATCGGAGCAAATCCTTTTTTATTCATTAACTTAATTCTAACATGGGGATTTACAATATAAAACCCGTTTTCGCGCTGATTGCGAAAGAGCCCGAACCAACCAATTTCGAAACAATATTGGAAGAAGCGGGGTCAACAACACTTTCGTTGCTTAGTCCATTCGCTCGTTTTATCCTTTTACGGAAAATACTTGTATATTTCCTTCCGGTGAAGCACGCGCATAAACACGACGGTCGAACCATCTATTTTAAAACCTACACGATAATCACCGATGCGCATCCTATAATATTCCTTCGTTCCTACTAATTTCTTTGCGCCATACTCAAAAAGATCTCTTTGAAATTTCGCTGCGGGAATAATCTCTAAACAAAATACTTTTACGCGCTGAGCTGTTTCTGACTCAAGCGCTTGGAAGTCTTTTTTAAATGAGGGCTTGAACAAAGCTCTCATTATTTGAGAAATTTTTTAGCTTCTTTGAGGGAGATGTTTTTCTCGCCTTCCGCCGCGCGCATGGCTTTCGCAAGAGCATATGACTCAAGAGCCTCTTTCAAGCTCTCAACAGCGGAAAGTCTCGTCTTCCCGAAACTCGAAATATCAACATCTAAAGACTGGGCAACGTAATATTTACCTTCACGCCACACTGCGTTCGCAAAAGAAATGGTTTCCATGCGTTTTATCCTACCCTTCTTTTTCGGCAACGCAAGTTTCTTTTTAGGATTTTTTAATCTTGTCATAAATATTCAGCGCTGCCTTGATGGAGTCACCAACGGAAATATTGTTCTGATCATACAAAACATCGCTCACGTCGCCGGCGGCCCAGATGCCGGGGCACGAGCTCTGCTGCGTCTTGTGGTCGACCACAACGTGGCCGAATTCGTTCAATGCCACAAAATCTTTCACAAAATCGGAGTTCGGGATGAGGCCGATCTCCACAAAGACGCCATCGAGCGCCAACTCTTTTTGCTCGCCCGTCTTCGCGTCTTTATAGCGAAGGCCAGTGACAAAATCTTTCCCGATAACCTCCTGCGGCATAGTATTGAAAAGAATTTCCACCTGTGGATGGTTCTTCAGTTTTTCCTGTGTGACCGGATCGCCGCGCATGATCTCGCTGCGAACCATTAGATAAATTTTTGACGCGTACGGCAAAAGGTCGATCACCGATTCGAGCGCGGAATTGCCGCCGCCCACCACGGCCACCGTCTTGCCGCCAAAGATCGGCGCGTCGCACGTCGAGCAATACACGACGCCTTTGCCGTCGAACTCCGCCTCACCGGGAATCCCAAGCTTCTTTCTCCTACTGCCCGAAGCCATCAAGATATATTTCGTCTCGAATGTCTTGCCGCCTTTCGTGGCAACGTCAAATCCGCCGTCTTTTTTTGTGACGCCGCTCACGAGGTCGTTATCGACGATCTCGATGCCCTGCTGGGCGCGCAAATGTTCCTCGAGCATCTTTGCAAGGTCATAACCCGAGATCGACTTCGTGCCGATCCAGTTTTCGATCCCAGCGGACGTGAGCGACTGCCCGCCAAAGCTATCGGTGATCAAAAGTGCCTTCATCTTCTTGCGCGCAGCATAAATCCCCGCAGCGACGCCGCCCGGACCGCCACCGATAATAATGACGTCGTACATATTGATGGTGAAATTTGATTAGCCCACCGCCTTACTTCAACCCAAGCGCCGCCTCGATCCTTTTTTGATCGAAACCGACGATGATTGTACCATCGATATCAATAACAGGAACGCCAAGCTGATGGGACTTGCCTACCATTTCCTCACGGGCCTTTAGGTCTGATGCCACGTTGAATTCATTGTACTGAACATTGTTCTTCGCAAAAAGCTCCTTTGCCATTTTGCAGTAAACACAGACCGGAGTGCTATAAATTGTTACGTTTGCCATAGTGATTATGAAAAATACATTAACTGGTTTCCCGACTTTTGTTATTTTTTAATTTCTTTTTGCCGCTACCGTTACCATCGCCGTTCTCCGCAGGAATCGAAACCGGGATGTCCCCGTAGATCGCCCAGATATTCACAAGAACAATGATAAGACCACATACCACATTCCCCCAACGCGCGAGCGTGATATCCGAAAAACCAAGAAGCCACGGGGACACGAGAACAAGTGCTCCGACCACAAGCTCGACCCAATTTGTTGTCGCGTTTCCTTTCACACTCTCCATTGTAGAGGTCGGCATAATCCGCGTCAATCGAGATAAACGCTTTGCTTCGGCTTACTTCCCAATGGCGCTCGTAATGGCTGCAAAAACGGCGGCAGGGTTGGCACCGACGCTGTTGCCGTTGCTGTCAGCGACTATCACTCCATTCACGAATGTCGCCGGAGTGGAATAAGCGCCAATCACGGTATATCCATCCGCTTTCTCCTGCGCCACGAGCGACGCATATTTATTAGTGTCAATGCAGCTTGTAAAAGTCGGCATATCCAAGTGCAGCTGCGCCGCGATCTTTAAGAATAATGTCCGACTGAGCACGCCGTCGTCTTCCGCGCCGCCTTTATTGAAGTCGGCAAGTTTCGCGGTGTAGAGCGCGTCGTGATAGGGCCAAAGCTGATTCTGATCTTCGGCACACTCCGCGGCCTGGGCAGCGGCAACCGATTCGGGCCCAAGAAAAGCGAGGTTTCTGAACACCATTTTTGCCTTTCCGGTATCGAGATAATTCTTAACGATGCCCGGCTGAACGCTCTCAAAGTACTCCGAGCAATAAGGACACTGATAGTCGCCGTACTCAACGATCGTCACTGGCGCATTTTTGTTGCCAAGGATGGCGTCGCGCGGGCTGAGGGCGAGGATCGCGGTCGTGGAAGCCTGCGACGGTGCCGGAGTCGTTCCCGCAGCGACAGTTCCGCCGGCCGGTGCCGCAGGGGCAGAACCGCCCCGATACAATGTCGCAAACACGACAGCTCCGCCGATCATGATGGCCGCGACTATAATACTCGCCGGAAGGATAAAATCTTTCTTCGGCTGCTCGTTCACAAAAATCTCCACTTCCTCACCAATATTTTCCTGTTTTTCTTCTTCCATACCGATAATATTATCGCATCAAACGTTTTTGTTCAAGCAACCCCCAGCGCGTCCTATTATTTCTTAAATCGGGTATACTATAACGTATCCCATGTTTCTTAATATCCCTATCGTGTCCTGGCTGCTTGCGTTCCGTTACCCCATTGCCTTCCCGCTGGCAATCGTTGAAGGGCCGCTCGTGATGCTTCTTTCGGGCTTTCTCATCCGCATCGGCTTTTTCAGTTTCTGGCCGATCTATCTCATCCTGATGGCCGGCGACCTGACCGGGGACGTCTTTTGGTATTTCGTCGGGCGGAATGGCGGACGGCCGCTTATCGAAAAATATGGACGCTACGTCAACCTCACCGAAGAGAACGTCGAGCGCGCCGAGGTCTTTTTCCAAGACCATCAGACAAAGATCCTTTTTATATCGAAGATAACAATGGGGCTCGGCTTTGCGCTCGCGACGCTCGTCGCCGCAGGTATGGCGAAAGTCTCGTTCAAAAAATTCTTCGCGATCAATTTCTTCGGCCAATTCATCTGGACCGGGATACTGCTCGGCGCCGGTTTTTTCCTCGGCAACTTCTATTCTTGGGTGGCCAAAAGTCTTCGGTGGGCGTTCGTCATCTCGCTTATCGTCCTTGCCGCGCTCGCGCTCTTCGGCTTCGGGAAGTTTATGCGCACGCGATTTAGTGCTAGAATTTAAGAAAAGGCCATGTTGCTCTCTATTGTTGTTCCCACATTGAACGAAGAGCTTGCCATTGAGAAGACGCTCAAACAGGTCCGCGACAATCTCACGGCGTACGAGTACGAACTGATCGTTGCCGACAGCGAAAGCGATGACCGGACCGCCGAGATCGCGCGCCACTACGCGACGACGGTCATCATCACAAAACGGCATCACACGATCGGCTGGAATCGAAACCAAGGCGCGGCAGTGGCGCACGGCGATTATCTCGCCTTCATCGATGCCGATGTATTCGTCCCCGACCCCAATCATTTTTTCAAGATCGTCCTCGATGATTTCGCCGCCGACCCGAACCTCGTCGGCATCACCACACGGCTCACCGTTTTCCCTCAAGACGCAACATGGCTCGACAATATCGTGTTCGGGCTCACCAATCTTCGCCATCGGCACCGAAACAACGTGACCCACAAAGGCAGCGCATCCGGCGAGGTCATGATGATCCGCCGCGCGGCATTCGAACAATTGCACGGCTTCCAGGAAGCCCTTGCAGCAGCCGAAGATGAGGACATGTTCGTGCGGCTCGCGACCATCGGGAGGACCTTCATGGAGTGGCGGCTTACGGTGTACCACACCGGCCGGCGGGCGCACCAAATCGGCTGGCCCCGGCTTTGGCTCCAGTGGTTCCTCAACAACTTTTACGTAAAACATTTCAAACGGTCGTATAGCAGCGAATGGAAACAGATACGATAATACAATCAATTACACCATCACTATGCGCGTAAGTTTTATCATTCCTGCCTACAACGAAGAGAATTACATCGCGCACTGCCTCGACGCGATCGCGCGCGAAATTGAACGCGCTACCAAAGCGAACGGCAACGCGACAACGGGCGCATCGAACGACTACGAGATCATTGTTGTGGACAATAATTCGAGCGACGGCACCGACTCGATCGTCGCGCGTTATCCAAACGTGACACTGCTCCACGAGCCGCGGCGCGGCGCAAACCGCGCGCGCGAGACCGGATTTGAAGCATCGCACGGCGACCTCGTCGCCTTCCTCGACGCCGACACGGAGATCTTGCCAGGCTGGCTCGCGCGCGTGGAGCAGGAGTTCGCCACCGAAAAAGACCTCGTTTGCCTCAGTGGCCCGTTTATCTACTACGACCTGCCACGTGTCACGCAATTTTTGGTGAAACTTTTTTATGGGCTTTCGTACGTGGTCTATGTCGTCAACGATTTTATCCTCCGGAAAACATCCGTCATTCAGGGCGGCACCGAGGTGGTGCGCCGCGACGCGCTCGCGAAGATCGGCGGGCACAATGTTGCGCTCACCTTCTACGGCGACGATGCCGACCTCGCGCGACGGCTGAGCAAAGTGGGGAAAGTGCGTTTCTCATTCGACTTCGCCGTACGGTCTTCGGGGCGACGGCTCGCCAAAGAAGGCACGTTCACGATGGGCCTGCGCTACGGACTCAACTATTTCTGGATCACGCTCTTCAACCGGCCATTCACAATGAAATCGATAGAGGTGCGTTTCCCGGACGGTAAAAGCGGCGTCTGCGAACCCGAGAACAAGGTAAAAGAATTCGCCATCGCCGCAGGCGCCGCCACGTGTCTCGTCCTGCTCGCCGCGGCGATCGCCTATTTCGTCAAAACGTGGTAAAACAAGGGTACTATGGATGCCGCCCATAAAATAAAAGCTTTTTTGTTCGTCGTTGCGGATGTGGCCGCGCTCTATGTGGCGCTTTTTCTCACGCTCATCATTCGATACGGCTCCAATTTTTATGCGCAATTCTATGATGCGCACGCACTCCCCTTCACCGCCGTCTTCGTCCTATGGCTTATCGTCTTCTATATCGCCGGGCTCTATGACCTCCGCCGGCTCCGCAACAACCTCGACTTCCTCAAGACGCTCTTTTTGTGCATTGGCATAAACGCCGCCCTCGCGGTGATGCTTTTCTATCTCATCCCCGTATTCGGTATCGCGCCAAAGACCAACCTCCTGCTCTTTGTTGTCATCTTTGCCGTCATTGAAATATTCTGGCGACGGTTATTGAACCGCACGATAGCGTTCGGCGAGGCGCCGAACAGAACGCTCATCATCGGCGACGGCGCGATCGGAGCGGAGCTGAAAAAGACCATCGGGGAAAATCCCCAGCTCGGCTATGCCATCAAGGCGGAAATGGACGAAAGGGCCGCGTACGCGGTGCCGCAGGAAATAAAAGCGATCGCGCGGCGCGAGGGCGTCAATCTCATCGTTATCTCCGATCATCTAAAGCAAGAGCCGAAGCTGGTCGCGGTATTGTACGAACTTTTTGGCAGCGGCGTCCTCGTGATCGATATGACGAGCCTTTACGAGATCATTATGCGAAAAGTCCCGCTCGCGGAGATCCAAGAAACCTGGTTTCTGGAAAACATAGCAGGAGAAGTACGCTTCTACGACTCACTTAAGCGGGCGTCCGAGTTCGTGGGAGCATTGCTGGTGGGCATCACCCTCATCCCGTTCGAGATCGTTATCGCGCTGCTCGTTGCGCTCACTTCGCGCGGTCCTATTATTTATAGACAGGTCCGCGTCGGAGAAAAAGGAAAAGAATTCATGCTTTATAAATTCCGCACCATGCGCGTGGACGCGGAAAAGGATGGCGCGCAGTGGGCGGTAAAAAATGACCGGCGCACGACGCCCATCGGCGGGTTTCTCCGCCGGTCCCATCTCGACGAACTGCCCCAGCTATGGAACATCATCCGCGGCGACCTCTCTTTCGTTGGCCCGCGGCCGGAGCGGCCGGAGTTCGTGGAGAAGCTCGAAGCGCGCATCCCCTATTACGAAGCGCGGCTCTTTATCAAGCCCGGCATCACCGGATGGGCGCAGATCAACCATCGCGCCGACCTCACCGACGAGGACGTCACGGAAAAACTGCAGTACGATATTTATTATCTCAAAAACCGCTCACCGATCTTGGATTGGGCCATCATTTTGAAGACGATAAAGTCGTTGTTCGTGAATCCGGAGTGAGGCAGCTTTTTTCCGGATTCACGCAAAATCAGTTTATTGTTATAATGAAGACACTATGAAAATCATCGTTACGGGCGGTGCAGGATTTATTGCTTCTCATATTGTTGACGAATACGTAAAAGCAGGGCATCGCGTTGTCATCATTGATAATCTCTCGAAGGGCTCCCGTAAGAATATCAACCCAAAGGCGAAGTTTTATAAAGCGGACATCACCGACCTCGCGCTTATGGAGAAGATTTTCAAAAAGGAGAAGCCGGAGGTGGTGAACCATCACGCGGCGATCGCGGAGGTGACGCTTTCGATGCGCGATCCGATCCCGACGCTCACCGTCAACGTGCTCGGCACCGCGAATGTTCTGTTGGCATTCGGACATCACGGGCGCGGCGGGGCAAAACGGAAATTTATTTTCGCCTCAACGGGCGGTGCCATGTACGGAGACCCGAAGCGTGTGCCGGTGAACGAGACCGCGGCCACCGATCCACTCTCGCCATACGGATTATCCAAACAGCTCGCGGAGGAAACGATAAAATTTTACACAAAACAATTCGGCTTTGATTATTTTATCTTCCGCTATGCCAATGTGTACGGCCCACGGCAAAATCCCCGCGGCGAAGCGGGCATCGTCGCAATCTTCGGTGCGCTCATGAAGGCGGGCAAAACGCCGACCATCTTCGGCGACGGCACGAAAACACGCGATTATGTTTACGTCGGCGATGTCGCAGTGGCAAATTTAGCCGCGCTTCGCCGCGGGAAAAACACCACCGTGAACATCGGCCGCGGCATGCTCGTCACCGACCGACAAATGTTTGAAGCTATCGCCCACGAGGTGGGCTTTACCGGAAAACCGATTTACGCGCCCTATCGCGCCGGAGAGATATACCGGATAAGCCTCGACGCCGCGAAAGCGCGGAAAATGCTCGGCTGGAAACCAAAAACGGCCTTCAAAAAAGGGATCCACGAAGCCGTAAGGGGCACCAAATAGTAGTTAATCTTTTTTTAATTTCGCCTACCATTCTTTAATAGCCCTCTCCCACCGTTCGAGGTTCCCGCAATCATACCAGCGCGCGTTCTCGAGTTTTATCCCCATAAGCTTGCCGTCTTTCGCAAGCGCGGGAAAAACATCTTTTTCGATGGAAATGAATTCCTGAGTGGGGTCGGCATAGTTAAAAATATCGGGGTGCAAAGCATACAATCCAGAATTAATGTAATTCGACGGCGGGTTTTGCGGCTTCTCCAAAAATTCTTTAATGCGATCTCCTTCCATTATCGGAACGCCGTATTCGCTCGGATTCGGCACTTCCACCAACGCGATGGTGCCGATCGATTTTTTGGCATTATGGGTATCCAAAATCTTCGTGACGTCGAAATCTTTTAGTTCGTCTCCATTCGATAAGACAAAGCTTTCGTCGCCCAACCAGTCGCGAAGCAGAAACAATCCGCCGAATGTCCCCCGTGGTTTTTCCTCAAAAAATATGCTAACTTTGCTGTTAGGAAGCTCGCTGGCCCATGTTTTTTCCCACCGTTCAAAATCTTGTTTATGGGCGGTGCCGGCGAGCAACGCGACGTCGTTCACCCCATGGCGCGCGAAAAGCTCGATAAGATGGTTGACGATCGGCTTTTTTCGCACAGGAACAAGCGGCTTCGGGATCTCGTAGGTTATCGGGCGCAACCTCGTTCCTTCGCCTCCCACCAGAATAACGGCTTTCGTCATCCTTGAATAATAGAACAATGTTCAAAAAAATAAAAGCTTTTCTTTTTGAGAATACGACCGCGAAACAGACGGTGGCAAAGAACACTATTTGGCTTAGCATATCCAACTTTGGAGGGAGGGCCATAAAAGCGGTCATCGTCATCTATGGAGCGCGCGCGCTCGGGGCGGCCGATTGGGGCCTGTTCTCCTACGCCACAACCCTTGCCGGGTTCTTCACGATATTCGTCGACCCGGGCGTCAATGCCATCCTCATACGGGAATCCGGGAAGTCGACGGACGATGAGCGCCGGACGATCTTTTCGACCACGCTCGTCATGAAATTTTTCATACTCCTTGCGAGCGTCTTCATCATCTTGTGGATCGCCCCTTATTTCAGTACCCTCCCGGGTTCAAAAGCGCTTCTTCCCGTTGTCGTATTCATCATCCTGTTCGACAGCTCCAGAGAATTTTTTTCTTCCCTTATCAAGGGAATGGAAAAAATGGAATGGGATGCGGGGATATTTATTATAACGAACATTTGTATTGTGGTCTTTGGATTCATCTTCCTCCATGCCTCTCTCTCGCCAAAAGCATTTGCTTGGTCATACGCCGCAGGTAGCGCCGTCGGCGCCATCGCCGCGGCGTGGGCAATATGGCCATATTTTAAAAAGACGTTCCACCGCTTCTCGGCAAAACTTGCCGTGACCATCATCCAGTCGGCATGGCCGTTCGCGATCATCAGCGCGCTCGGACTACTCCTCACAAACACCGATATTCTTATCATCAGTTGGATGGGAACGGCAACGAACGTAGGAGTTTATGCCGCAGGCATACGCATCATCCAGGTGCTCTACATCGTGCCGACGATCGTCCAATGGAGCACGCTTCCTGTTTTGTCTCGTTTTGCGAATAAAGACAATCAGAAATTCCGCACGACCTTCGAGCGGGCGCTCGGCATCATATTCCTCCTCTCTGTTCCTCTCGCGATTGGAGGGGCGATATTGGGCACGGAGATCATGAACTTCGTTTATGGTCCGCAATATATTGCCGGCGGAATGGCGTTCACGATCCTTATGATCACCATCCTTTTCGATTATCCGGCGATATTCATCAGTAGCGCGATCTTCGCCTATAACGAGCAACGCAGCCTTATCATCTCCTCGGCGATCGGAGGGATCATGAACGTGCTCCTCGACCTCGCGTTCATCCCGAAGTTCGGCATCGTCGGATCCGCGGTCGCAACACTTATCGCGCAGATATTAAGCAACGCGTATCTCTGGTACAAGATGAAGTCGGTCAACTACTTCACCATTCTCCCCCGCCTTAAGAAAGTAGCGGCGGCCGGGATAGCGATGGGGATAATGACAACGGTCCTTCTGTTCATTGGCACGCCGGTCTTGGTCAACATCCTCCTCAGCTCTATTGTTTACATCCTGACACTCAAGTTATTGAAGGATCCTCTTTTTGAAGAGACGCTCGACATTCTCCCGTTTTTCAAAAAGGCAAAAACGGCGGACGCGTAACGCCTTGGCGCTGGAACGATGGCGGGCGGGCGCTGGCTCCAGCTATTGATTCGAGAATAAACTTCGCTTGGCGCGCGACAGCGAATTATAGAGTATTCGGCGCAGCCATCCCGGAAGTTGGCTATAGCAGTATTGCGCAAAATTCAACGCGTATGCCGGGAGAAAGTTGGGGTAATCTTTTTTGTACCGAGAAACGATGTGCAAGATCTCGTTCGCCTGAGAGCGCTTAAAAAGAAATGTCTTGCTTTGGTCGGTCAAGAGATATCGCACGAAATAATCTTGAAAGTTATAGAATGTTCCGCGCAGACCCATCCGAAGCCATAAATCCCAATCCTCCGCATTTTTGAAATCGCCGTATCCACCCGCGCTTAAAGCGACATCGCGGCGGAACATTACCGTGGAATGGGTGAATGGGTTGGCGAAGAGCGCCTTACTGCGAATCTCCGTATCGGTTTCCAGTTTCAAATAACGGAACCGCTCCTTGTCGTTCTCGTCGATCACAATCGTTCCACCGCCCGCGACAACACAATCCAGATGCGCGTTTAAAAACGCAACTTGCTTCGCGAGTTTCTCCGTGTCGCACCAATAATCGTCGTCGTCCAGCCGCGCGATATAAATACCCCGCGCCATCCCCATCGCCTCGTTTAAAGTCCGGGAAATGTCGGGATAGTAGTTCTTCTCATGATACACCGGCCGCACGCGGGCATCCTTCTTCGCAACGCCGTCAAGAAAATCCTTCGTGTCGTCCGTGGATGCGTCGTTCACGACGATAAGCTCGAGGTCCGTGAATGATTGGGCGAGGACGCTTCCGATCGCCCGCTCCAAAAGTTTCCGCCGGTTATAGGTCGGCATGATCACGGTGACACGGAGAGTTGTCATAGCTATATTGTAGCCCGAGGTGGTCATTTTTAGAAATGATATCTATAATAGACGCATATATGATACAAGGTATCGCATTCGACCTTGAAGGAACCGTTGTCAATCTTGAGCTGGCGCACCACGAAGCGCATCTCAAATTATGCCGCGAGCTCGGCGTCCAGCTCACTTTGGAAGAAGCAATAGAAAAGATCCATCACTTTATCGGTGGACCCGATTCGGTGATCGCGAGCGAAATATTCGAACTTTCGGGGAAGGAACAAAGCCCTGAGTGGATATTGAACCAGGACGCCATCTACTATAAACAATTTCTTGCGACCATGCCCATCGCGCCGCGCGATGGCTTTGTTGAGCTTTTTGAATGGTGCAAACAGCACGCCGTAAAAACCGCCATCGGCTCCCTCACTGATGATCGCGACGCACAACACATCATCGATGCGTCGGGGCTTTCGCGCCTTTTTGATCCGACGACCATAATACTCAAGAGCCATGTAAAAAATCTTAAACCCGCGCCGGACGTATTCCTTGAGACTGCGAAAAGGATGGGGATTGAACCGACCCAGCAGCTTGTCTTTGAAGATTCTCCGCGAGGCGTCGAGGCGGCGCGGAAAGCAGGGTCACGTGCCATCGGTATGCCGGTATACCATACCGAGCCGGTTATAGCGGCACTTCGCAACGCCGGCGCAGAAGAAGTGTTTTTGGAATGGAAAGAAGTCCCTATTGCCCGCCTGATCCTATAGCATCATTCGGAGCTTCTGATTTTTGGCTGGTAGAAATTTTCTCCTTGTACCACGCCTTCGCAATCTCGTATTTTTCCATCGTCCCGACATCCAAAACCTCATCTTCCAATACATATCCATAAATTGGCTCTCCCGCCTCCACAAGCGGAGGGATGATCTCAATATCAAGCTTTACTGGTCTACCAGCTGGAACGTGATCAAGGATACGCTTTGAAAGTACATCGAGACCAGTATTCAGGTACATGCGATCGCCGAATTCCGTGATATTGTGCGGACGTTGGTGCCACTTCACGATCTTTTTTGTTTCGGGATCGATTTCCGCGAGATCTCCATTCTGGGGGAGATCCGATCTTTTAAGAGCGATGGTGGCGAGGGCGCTATGATTACGATGCTCTTCAAGCATGGGTCGAAAATCAATAAAATGAAGCTGATCTCCGTAAAGGAGGATGAAGGGATCAGAAAGCATATCCTCCATTTTTTTGATCGCGCCTGCGGTTTCCAATAATTGATCGCTCTCATCGCTGTATGCAATATGTACGCCGAACGCCGAACCATCACCGAAATAATCAGTTATGATCTTCGGGAGCCAGTGGACATTAATGATAAGATCCTTAAACCCCTGTTCTCGCAATAGCTCAATAGTGTGCTCAAGAAGAGGTTTCCCGGGCGCAATAGGGATCATCTGTTTGGAAATAGTGTCTGTGAGCGGTCGCAGCCGGGTCCCCAACCCTGCGGCCAAGATGACTGCTTTGATTTCGGAATTGTCTTTGGCGGTTTTCATTCGGAAAAAATAATAGAACTGCCTGATTGCGCGGGCATGACCGGAAAAGTAGGATAGCCGCGCAGGGCATGTCGTATGGCGGCATGTTTATTCGGAGAAGCAATGACAATAAGAAACCCGCCGCCGCCAGCGCCGCTCATTCTGCTGCCCCACGCACCCGCAACGCGGGCGCCCTCTCTCATTGCTTCGATCCGCTTATTGGTAATGCCACGCGAAAGCGTTTTCTTTATCTCCCATTCACGCGAGAGGATCTCCCCAAAACCTTTCCAGTCGCCCGTCTCAAAACAATGCACCGCGAGAGGAACCTGAGCGGCCATCTCTTTAAGTTTCGGGAAATTGGCCCGAAATTGTTTGTGTTGATCCTTTAATATGCCGGAAGCGGAGTGTCCTTTGCCTGTGCCGAATACGATCACGTGCTTCATGAACTCCGAAAGTTTCTTATGGGACATCGCGACCGGAGCGACACGCACAGATCCGGTTTTGTTAAAAGTATATGCATTCAGCCCGCCAAACGCCGCCGCGTATTGATCCTGCTTCCCGATCGGCTCTTTAAGGATATCAATCTCGATGTGTGCGGCAAGCTCCGCAAGATCGAGCGGCGATAGGTTTTTCTTTTTCAATGCTCCGAGCGCGTGCACCAACCCTACCGTGAAACTACTTGATGCTCCAAGACCTGACCCGCGCGCCGAGACGCTGGAGGTGGAAATAATATCAAGGCCATTCGTTATTTTAAACAGCCCCAATGCGGCACGGGTACGCGAATGAGAAACATTCTTAACATGATCCACATACTCCATATCTTCGTATACCAAGCGCAAAAACTCGTCAGACCGGGGATGGATAATAATATAGATGGACGCATCAATGGCCATGTTCAATACCCGCCCAGGAGAGCGTTGATAAAAATTTTTAATGTCCGTGCTTCCGCCAAGAAATTCAAGGCGAAGCGGTGTCTTCGTAATGATCATGGCAATGTATTTTCTTATTTCGCGGCACGGCGTTCGACAAGATGGTCAAAATAATTTTTAAAATATTTCGTAATAAGATGCATGATTGTTCCATGAGCACTCTCCACCACTTCGTATTCTCCCTTTTCTGTTTTCACTAAAATCTTGGCGTCTGATAACTCGTTTAACCTCCCACCGTCGAACCCCGAAAGACCGATCACCGGCACGTTATGTTTTTTGACGAGTTCTACCGCTTTGATAATATTGACCGAATTCCCAGAACTCGAGATCGCGATAATGACATCCGAGTCTTGGATATAGTTTTGCAAAGGTCCCGCAAAGATCATGTCATAGCCGATATCATTTGCCCACGCAGTGATCTCCGACTCCGTTGATGGCAATCGCACCGCTTGAAAACGACGGGTGTGTTCGCTTAAATTATTGCTAAAAATCGTCTTGTTGATATCCGAGACCCAATGCGTCGCGATCGCGAGCGATCCACCATTGCCAAAAACATAGATCCTTCCATCGCGCTCGTAACACGCCTGAAGAATATTGATCGCTTTGGCGATCTCCTCGACGGGAAGATTCTGTAACGCAACCTGCACTTTGCCCGAAAAACCATTTATAAATTCTTCCATGGATATAATATTATACAAATATAGCTCCTTCGTGGTCGCTGTTATGCAATATCTCAACACCGGATTGCACGAAGCGTACGGGGATCTCTTTGAACTCTTTGAGCCCAGCGCCCTCGGCGACTTGAGCAACAGCACGACGAATCGCGACCTTCTTTTCGGTGGGAACAAAGAACATCACACACCCGCCGCTTCCTCCGCCAAGAACCTTTCCTCCCCAAGCTCCCGCAGCCATACCTTTGCCATATAACGCGTCAATAAGATCACTGGGAGCATCGCGCGCCAACGTTTTCTTCATCATCCATCCCTGGTCGAGAAGATTCCCCAGCCCTTGGAAATCGGCTTTTGTAAGGCACTCCTCCGCCTTTAGAACGGAATCCGACATCACCTTGAGTGTCTCAAATTTTTTACCCACGTTGGCCTTCTGTTCATTGAGAAAACTTGAGCCATCACGAGCGAGGCCGGTAAAGAAAAGAAGTATGTGGTCTTCAAGCCCCAGGCGAATCTTGTAATCGATCAGAAGTGGTTTCACGTCAACAGAATTGTCAGTGTTGAATTGAAGAACGTTGATGCCGCCAAACGCCGCTGCATATTGTCCCTGCTTCCCCATTGGCTCACCAAGAAGTTCGATCTCCAAACGACTCGCCGCTTCCGCTGCCTCACGCTTGCTCATTTTCTTCCCCTGATATGCACTGAGCGCCTTTACGAGCGCCACAGAAAATGCCGATGACGACCCAAGCCCTGTCTTGGATGGAAGCGACGCAAATGAAGCAAGCTCGATGCCACTCAAGATGCCGGCATCCAAAAGCGCCGCCTTGATGCGAGTGTGCTGAAGCTCGCTTGGATGGTTCACGGTTTCGGAGATGGAATACCGCGCCGAAATCTTGTCGATAAGCGGCGTCCGATTCACTACCACGTAGACATATTTATCGATTGCGGTCGACAAAACACGCCCGGGATAGCGCGTATAGAAATCCGGCAGGTCGGTTCCACCGCCGGCAAAACTGATGCGAAGAGGCGCGCGCACTACGATCATAAACTCAATAGTACCGCCACGAAGGTCTTTCGTCTAGCACTATCGGGAGCGGTCGTTTAACCACGCAACGTAATCGCGCACTGAAGTTTCCGGCGTATAGCGCGGCTTCCACCCGAGCTTTTTCAACTTCGTTATATCCGAGACAGCGTTCCGCGTATCGGTTCTCCGGTACCCGCCTATTTTTATTTCCGACGAAGAACCCGTGACGCGCTTTACCATCTTCGCAAATTCCAATACCGAATACGCCCTGCCGCCGCCAACATTAAACGTCTCGAAGTCGGCTTTTCTGTTTTTTAAAACAAGTAAATTGGCGGCAACAATATCCTGCACATTCACAAAATCCCTTAATTGATCCCCGTCTTCGTATACCGTGATTGCTTCTCCAGCGAGCGCTTGGAGCGAAAAAATCCGCATGGCACCGGAATAAAGATTGCGAGGCGACTGCCGAGGACCCTGCACGATCGAATAGCGGAGAATGACGCTCGGGATGTCGTAGGTTCTCCCAAAACGCAACGCAAGACGCTCTATCGCCTCCTTAGAAAGACCATATGCGTTCGTCGGCGTAAGCGGCTGACCTTCCTTGAACGGATGGAATATCGCCGGCTTCCCATGTGGACAGAGAATATCAAAGTGCTTTCCCTCGAATTGTTTTTCGGTTCGAACCTCGGGATAAAAACGCTTGTGTGTATGTGGACATTCATATTCGCCATCACCATAGGCAAATTGAGTGCTCGCAAAAATAATTTTCTTCACCGGTATCTTTTTTTCAAGAATTATCTCGTAGAGCAACGCCGCGCTCACGGTATTCGCTATGAAAAACTTGCTGAAATCCGGACGCTGGTCTTGGTATGCCGCCAGATGATACACATACGAAACTCCCTCCAGAGCCCTCTCTAGATCTTTCCTCTTGCTCACGTCGCCTTTTATAAGCTCGTATCCCTTCCCAGACAGATACGAAGGCCACCGCCCGGCGTGGACCGGGGGCTTCAGGTTGTCGATAATGCGCACTGCATAGCCCGCCGCCGCGAGCGCATCGGCAGTGTGGCTTCCGATAAACCCCGCACCGCCCGTGATAAGAACTTTTTCCTTTTTCATAATATTTTTATAGTACTCTGTTTACTGCTCGATGGGAATAAAAAGGCGCCGTTTGCGGAGATTCCACGCCTGCTCGATCGCAAAGCGCAGGATGGGCGACGGGGTCGCCATCATCGCAATAATGACCGCTCGATTTTTAAAACTTAATCCGCTCTTAATTTCTTGATACACTCCCCACGCTTTTCGTTTCTCCCCGTTCGAGAGAAAAGCTATCGTGTAGTTCTTTTTTCTATCCGTAAGCCAATGATCGATGTTCCACTTCTTCCGTTCTTCCTCCGTCATCTGACTGCGAAGATTTTCGAATATCTTTACTTGCGAATCCTTAAGCGTAACCTGCCGGGCGAAATTCGTGTTGCTGTCCCAGCGCAATCGATAGCGGATGAGATCTTCGTCGAGATATGCGATCTTATATCCGTTGCGAAGCATGCGAAGGAAATATTCCCAATCCTCCACCATTCCCGTAGCCGGATTATATCCTCCCAGCTTGTCATACACTTCGCGACGGAACATGATTGTGGTGTTTGTTATGAATTGCTTCTCAAGCAGCGCAGCAAAAACCTCATCGCCAGAATAGAGCGCGAAGCGATGGCGATAAAGCTTCTCGGGAATGCCGTCAAAGAAATATTTTAAGCCGCAATAGACCATGGCATATTCGTGATGCGCCTCGAGGAATGCGACTTCTTTAGAAACCCTTCCCTGCAGATAGATATCGTCGCTGTCGAGGAATGTGAAATAGTCGCCCTTCGCCTCGCTGAAAAGCTTATTGCGCGTAGGCGTGATGCCTTGATTCTCGTGGCTCATCGCGCGCAGGCGCGGGTCGGCATAACTCTTTATGATCTCCCACGTCCTATCGGTCGAACCGTCATTCACGACGAGTACTTCGAAATTCGGGTAGTCCTGCATCAATACCGAATCCAGCGCATCTTTTATATACCGATCGGCGTTATAGGCGGGAATGAGAATTGAAACAAGAGGATATTTTTTTTCGAACGCCATGGATTAATTATTTTTTAATATATCTTCCATCCAGCGCATTTGGTTTTCCAAGCCGTTTGCCTTCCACGATGCTCCAATAAAGTGCACGAACTTCCCGTAGAAATGTACATGCACTCCCGGGACTGGCTCCACCGTCCATGGCTCCCCAGGTTTACCATGAAGATCATAAACATCGGGAAGTTTCTTTACTTCAGCAGGGTCAACATGCACCCGCCCTCCAGCATCAATGCCCCAGTCCGGCAAAAAATTCGGCTCCTGCGCGGCAAATCGTTCGCGATGGAAAAAGAGGAGTCCAAGCCATAGATACCAAACATCCCCACGCAATTTCCCGAAGGGCTTTGGCGTGCGATGGTGGATAACGCCCCACGCGTCGCCTTTTTCAAGATACGGACTGATGCTCACTGGCTCAGTGGGGAAGAGATCGCTATCGATGAAACCAAAACACTCCGGTTTGAACCGCTCGATCAAATTATGATAGATCCAGTTGAAGGCAAGCCCGGGGTTGATGCTTTCGTCGATGCCGGGATTCTTCGGCAGGTGAACGTAATTTATGCCCTGCTCGAGGCAATACGCCTTGATCTGCGACGAGGGCTCATCTTTGCTGGAATTATCCATGACAAAATATTCGTATTCATCATGGAGAAACTTTTTAATTGCCGCGTGGTGAAGCTTGATGAGCTCCGGCTTATTGAATGCAAGAACAATGAGAAAAAGCTTCTTCGGGTCGGCGGAAACAATGGACTCAAAAATTGCAGGGTCTTTTTTGAACCGTTCGTTCACGGACGACATTAAAAAGATCTTAAAGAACGCTTTTTTGATCTTTTTTATCATGATTATCGGGGAATCCAAAAAATGAAATCCTCCTCCGCGCGGCGAGAAAGGATATAGCGATATCCCGGCTCCATATCCAAAATAAGCTGTGGTATATCGATCTTATCATTCGGATAATGATAGGCGGAAGCCGCGATCACCGGCTTGAACTTCTTTATCGTTTCACGCGCGCCGCGAAGAATATTTTTCTCGTATCCTTCTGTGTCCATTTTTATAAAATCCACCGAGGTAAGGTTGTTCTCTTTCACAAAGTCATCGATGGTAACGACCTTAACGGTCTCTAGGGTAACATCGCTCACACCGCCCGTGCCCTCGATGCCCGTGTCCGAAAAGGCGCTAAAGCCGGGGAATTCGGTGTTCACTCGCATCTCACGAGCATCACTCTTTTCCCCGAGCCCAAGGGGAAGAACTGAGATATTCGATGCGTTTTTGACGTTTCCCGCAAGCGTTGCACGTGCTGGTGGAGCAGGTTCAAACGCGTACACGTGCCCCTTCTCCGTGATAGACGCCGCGAGCATGCTGAAGGTTCCAATGTTCGCCCCCGCATCGATCACTATCGAATCCGACTTAAGAAATTCCCGGGCATGGTATTGATCATTCACTACGATTTGCTGGAGTAATATGAGAAAATCCATGAGCCCCGGAACCGACGTGTTATGCGGGACCATAGAAACGTTCCCCATAACAAAGCGCGGTATGAGGCCCTTAAATGAAGAGAGTAACTCTTGCTCGGATAGTTCCTTGATCTTCTTCTTGGCGGGACTTTCTTTTTTCCCATCAAAAAATACACGCGAAAGCTCTTTGGGGGTTATCTTCCCAAGTAAAAAAAGTTTGCATGAGAAAAATACCCACGCGAGATTGCGAGCGAGCGGGCTTACAAAGAAAGCGGGGTTGGCCCTTCTTTTGCTCCCACTGACCAACAAGACCATGTCGTTAAGGGAAATATCGCAGTACTGTTCCATATGACAATGCTCCCATTATATCCCCCTTCCTTAAAGGTTGCAAAAAACACCGAAAAATCCGATACTTTTATCTATGGCGCAGAAAATAGTTGCATCCATTCTCTCTTGGAACCCCGACGTGGGCACCGTGCGCAGATCGCTCACCGAGCTTAAACGGCAGGTGGATCATGTCGTTATTTGCGACAACAATTCCCGCCCCGAATTGAAGAAAGAGCTCGAAGATCTTGGCCGTGAGTTCAGTGGATTCATCACGTTCGTCTGGAACAAAGAAAACGTCGGGAATGCCGGAGGATTGAACTGCGGAGTAAAAGCAGCGCTTGACGAAAATGCTTATTGGGTAATGCCAATCGATGACGATAGCGTCCCCTATCCAAACATGGTAGCCACCATGCTCGCCGCCTACAATATGCTTTCTCCAAACGAACAAGATGGGGTTGGACGAGTTGCGCCAAACTATACGACCGCAAAGGGATTGGCTTTCCCGGAAAACGGGGATCCCTTCATCAGCGATGGGGCCATCAGCTCCGGCGAGATCGTAAAAGCGGAGCTTTACAAAAAAATCGGGCTTTATCAAGAAGACCTGTTCGTGGACTGCGTCGATAGTGAATTTTCCCACAGGGCCTTTCGTGCCGGCGCACGGTCGCTCATTGTCCCCAAGGCAGTCCTCTTTCATCAAGCGGGCGAACCGATCATCCGAAAGTTCCTCTGGATCACTGCAGCGGTGCCGAATTATCCCCCATCCCGTTATTATTATATAGCCCGAAACAACGCGTATCTCTATATTCGCCACTTCAATGAATATTTTCTCCACGGAGCGAATAAATCAAGCAAGATATGGGTTTTTCTTATTCCGCGCTACCTCATCAAGGCGATCCTTTTTGAAGACCGCAAAGCAGCGAAGATCCGGATGGTCATGCGGGGCACGTGGGATGGTCTTCGGGGAAAGCTTGGGAAATTAAAATAAACATCATGCAAAGAAAACATCCATTTACTCCCGAGGAATTCCGCGAGATCTACTCGAAAGTTCCGCGAGTGAGCGTCGACCTCGTGATACAAACGCCAAAAGGAATAGTCCTTACGCTCAGAAGCCTTTCCTCGTGGAATAACCTTTGGCACTTTCCGGGAAGCACCATCCTTTATCGAGAAAGTGCTGAAGATACGGTGCGGCGCACAGCACTCGAAGAAGCCGGGATTTCGGTGAACGTAAAAGAATGCCTGGGATACATAGAATACCCGAGCGAACAAAAACAGCGTGGCTTCGGTTCAACGATAAGCCTCGTTTTTTTATGCGAGATCACCGGCGGCACGCTTGCCCCGAACAACGAAGCGGAAAAGATCGGGGTATTCCCCTCGCTTGCCGCCCTTCCTCCGAACATAATAGAAGAACACCGCCCCCTCCTCAAAAGATTCCTCCCGGAAAATATTCGCAATTTTTGATGAAATTGATTAAAATAATCACATTATGACATCCACGAAATCCGGCAGCGAAGGCGCGTTGAAAGAAAAAAGGAACAGCGTCAAAAGATTTGTCTTTGTTGCCACCCAGCCATTCCGGGGTCTTGGACTCACGAAGGTCCCTCTCGTTTCGGGGGGGGGTGGCGTTGATCAACAAATATTTCCATTCGAACGCCCCGCAATCGGTCGTTGTGAACGGGCTCACCTACTATCTTGACCCGCTCGATTCATTGGCGCTTTCATATCTCACTTATGAACCGGAGATAACCGAGCTTATCGATAAATATGTGACGTCGGGATCGATTGTGGTGGATGTGGGAGCAAACATCGGATATCATACCGTCTTCGCGTCAAAGCGAGCAAAGAAGGTCGTAGCATTCGAACCGGAGCCGAATAATTATGCATTGCTCAAAAAAAATATCGAGGCAAATAGTTGTGAGAACGTGACAGCGGTCAATTCCGGACTTTCAGAAGCAGCGGGAACGGCAAATTTACATCTCTGCGAATCGAACACGGGAAGCCATTCAATGGTCTCCGACGGCAAGGCGGTCCCCATCTCTCTTACAACGCTCGACGATTATCTTCATGGCGAACGGGTGGATTTTATCAAGATGGACATAGAAGGAGCGGAGGGGCTTGCGCTTAAGGGAATGCTGAAAACCCTAGAGAAATGGCGCCCTATTGTCGTTTCCGAATTTCGTCCTGCAAATATCAAAAAGAGTGGGATAGACCCCGAGTGGTTCTTTAAAGTATTCAATGATCTAGGGTATTCAATAAAGGAAATAGGCGTTCCCATTGGGAAAATAACAGATGACACGACTCATAATTATCTGTTCTTGCCACCGCAAGCGAGAGTTTAAAAAAGGGGTCGATTAGGTCTAGACAACGCGAACCTCCGGCACGGGGATGATGAACTTCACTCCCCTTTGCCGCAACGCGTCTTCTTTTTTTAGAATAGCATCCGCATAGTTCCACGCGAGAAGAAGAACATAATCGGGCGGCTCGTTCAATAATCGTTCCGGCGCCACGACGGGAATGTGCATGCCCGGAGAATATAATCCCTGCTTGAGCGGCGTCGTGTCCGTAATAAAATCTAAAACATCTGGACCGATCTCAAAATAGTTCAAAAGTGTGTTGCCTTTTGCCGGCGCACCATATCCGGCGATCTTCTTCCCTTGCGATTTCAGCTCGTGGAGAAGAGACGAAAGCACCTCCTTGCTTTTGGTAACCTTATTGGAAAATTTCACGAACGTAGCTTCGTCCATAAGCCCCATCTCTTCTTCTCGCTTCAAGAACGCCTGCGCCCGTTCCGTGATAGTCCTGTTCTTTGCGATGAAGACACGCATTGATTCGCCGTGGATGGGAACTGTCTCGACGTCGAACGTCTCAAGTCCAAGTTGCCGGACAAGCGTACGCAACGCATGGAGCGAATAATAAAAGAGGTGTTCGTGATATATTTGGTCAAAACCGCCATCGCCAATAAGATTACCAACCCAATGTACCTCCATAACAAAGACGCCGTCTTCGCCGATGAGCGTCCGTACCCCCTCGAAAATATCCTTTATCGTGGGAATATGCGCCATAACGTTGTTTGCCACCGCAACCTTTGCGGTGCCATACTTTTCCACGATCTCTTCCGCCACCACAGAACCAAAGAACGCGTTAAGGGTCGGAACACCCTTTGCCTCTGAAAGCTTCGCAACGTTCGATGCCGGGTCCACATTCAACGCACGGCACGAATCCTTGACCGCGCCGAGCAGCGAGCCGTCATTACCGCCTATCTCCACCATAAGGTCATCCTTGTTTGTTATAAACTGCTCGACAAGATACTTCGCCATCTCCTCAAAATGTTTTACGAGTGGCGTACTCGCGGACGTAAGATAGTCATAGTCTTTAAAAAGAATGGCCGGGTCAACTTCGTCGAGCAATTGAACAAGCCCGCACGAGCGACAAAAATAGAGCACGAGCGGAACTTTTATTTCCGGCTGGTCGAGCTCTGACTTCTTTAGGAACGCGTTCGCGAGAGCCATCTCGCCAAGGTCCAAGATCTTCGCGACGTCATTACTGCCGCAGCTGTGGCATTCGTCTTTGTGGGTATGGGATTGGTTTACCATTCTTTTGTTAAATATTCATTAAGCGCCTCTTGCCACGGCCGCATCAACCCGATGCGGGAGGAAAGATTTTGATTTTTTGTGATAACGATGGTTGGATGAAAAGAAGAAAGAGGAACTGCTTCGACGGGGATGCTCGGGGCGATCTGTTTCGCGATAGCCGTCGCCACGTCGAACCTGGATGCCGCGCCGCTGTTCGCCGCGTGCACGATTCCCCGCTCTTCGCTCTGCAATAATTTCTTTAAAAGATCCATTAAGTCGCGGCCGTACGTGGGCATCCCGATCTCATCGCTCACTCCTTTTAATGTCTTTGTCTCGGGATTCCGTAGCTGCGCCACGATCTTGCCAACAAACTTTTTGTCCTTTGCCGCACCGCCGCCGAAGACCCAACAGGTCCGCACGACAAGATGATTCTCGAGAAGCCCACGCACGGCAAGCTCGCCGAGATATTTAGAATGTCCGTAAACATTGGGCGGATTCGGAATATCTTCTTCGGAATATGCTCCTATTTTTCCCCCATCAAAGACCCCGGCGGTCGAAATATAGATAAAACGCGCCCCGACATCCCGCGCGGCAAGCGCAAGATTATAGGTGCCCACAGCGTTCGCCATATAAGCATATGCGGGGTCTGTTTCGCATTTCGGCAGGTCGGTAGCGGCGGCGAGATGAAGCACCGCCCTGGGTTGAATATCGGCGAATGCCGAGCGTACGCTCGCCAAATCGGTAATATCCAAAGCGTCATGGCCTTTTGCAATCCCAAAATCGGCATAGCCCGCCAACGCCCCTCCGCCGCCAGTGATGAGCGTTTTCTGTAAAATATCGTCAGCCATAGCCATAGAAACTATTTCTTCTGCTTCTCCGCAAGCCACATCGCAGTTTTTAGCAGTGATTCAAACGTCCCCGCATCCGACCAATATCCTTTCACGTTGTCGTAAAACAATTTATCTTCTTCAATATACATATTGTGCACGTCGGTGATCTCAAGCTCGTTCCTCCCGGAAGGCGTTAGCCGGGAAATTTTTTCGAACACCGTCGCATCGTAGATATAAAATCCGACCGTTGCCAGATCGGACTTCGGCTCCTTCGGCTTCTCAACAATATTCTTTATCTTTCCACCGGCAACTTCCGCAACGCCGAAACGCTGAGGGTCGGTAACTTGTTTTAGGAATACCATCGCTCCTCCTGAGGGATCGGCATCAAACTTTGCCGCGCTCTCCGAAAAGTCGTCCTCAAAAATATTATCGCCGAGGATCACGGCGATATTGTCGCCGTTCGCAAAGTCCTTCGCGAGGCTTAACGCGTCGGCAATGCCGCCCGATCCATGTTGGAGCGCGTACGACAGCTTGACTCCATGATCCTTACCCGAGCCCAAAAAGCTCATGAAGTGCCCACCGTGCTCCTTCCCGCACACGATCATGATCTGAAAAATGCCGGAACGCTTCAACGTATCGAGCGGGTACAAGATCATCGGCTTATCGTAAACAGGCAAAAGGTGTTTATTTGTTATAAGCGTAAGCGGTGCCAAGCGCGTACCCATCCCTCCGGCCAAAATGACGCCTTTCATAGGAATTTAATGTTTTATTTTATTTTGTGTCCCTTCCAAAGATCGATATGGGGGTTGAAAACACCTGTTCTTTCGCGCACCCGCTTGATCCATTTTGGATTTTCCATGTACCACGTAATCGTCTCATCGAGCGCGGGCAGGAATGAATATTTCGGCCTCCAACCCAATTCGCGGCGTATCTTTGAAGCGTCGATCGCGTAGCGAAGGTCGTGCCCTGGCCGATCCGCGACGAAAACGATCTTGCTTCCACTGTCTTTGAACCGAGCAAGGATCCTCTGGGCGATCTCCACATTGCTCCTTTCGTTGTCGGCACCAATATTATAGACCTCGCCGGGCTTTCCTTTCAACAGCACCAAGCGCAATGCTTCGCAGTGATCAAGAACATGAAGCCAGTCGCGCACGTTCTTGCCATTACCATAAAGCGGCAAAGGTTTTCCCTCTATGGCCTGGGTGACAAAAAACGGAATAAGCTTCTCCGGATACTGGTACGAACCATAATTATTGGAAGCGTGCGTAACGATGACGGGGACCTTGAAGGTTTGGAAATATGCGCGGCACAGCATATCCCCTCCCGCCTTCGTGGCAGAATATGGGATGTTCGGCGCAAAAGAGGTTGTCTCGGTAAATAATTTCTTTGAACGAAGCGGCATACTTCCATAAACCTCGTCGGTCGAAACCTGCACGTAATTCTTTATAAAAGTATTCGCCTTTACGATCTCTAAAATATTAAAAACTCCCATCACGTTCGTATCAATGAACTCCTTCGCACCAACGTGAATACTCCTGTCAACGTGCGTCTCTGCAGCGAAATTGATGACGAAATCCGACTTGAACTTGAGGACGGTCTGCTTAAGCTTCTTGTCGTCCGTAATATCGCCGTGAACAAAAAGATAATTCTTATTCTTTTCAATATCGCGGAGATTGTCCAGATTCCCCGAATACGTCAGCTTGTCATAATTCAAGACCTTCGCCTTGGAATCGTGAGAAATGACGTGCCTAATGAAGTTCGAACCGATAAAACCGGCACCCCCGGCAACAAGTATCCTCATATGGCGTAGTATACCCCGCTTGGCATAAAATGAAAATATCCCGCAGGGCCTTAGATTTTGAGAAAATTCGTTATATATTCTCCCCAATTTAGGTTCTTTTTGACAAAATCCTGCCCGTTGCGAGCAATGGATTCATATATCTTTTGGTCAAAAAGAGACGACACTTTTGCAGCTATTTCCTCCGGGTGGGAAGAGCGGACAAAAAGCGCATTATCTCCATCTTTTAATACTTCGGCAACGCTCGTGCTATCTGAGACGATCAAAGGAAGCCCCGCCGCCATGCCCTCGAATGCCGCCATGCCCCATATCTTTATGTGGTTAGGGAAGATAAAGGCAAAAGACACTGCCTGCATCTTGAAAAGCTCCTCGTCACTCACCCCGTCGAAGCGAAAATCGATCCACGAGCCATCTTCCTGTGTCCTGGAAAGATCTATCAATTTTTTGCGGAGCGCGGCATCTTTCCAGATATCTTTACATATCAACACAACACGGCAATCAATCCCCTTTTTACGAAGCAGAATCCCCGCAGAGATGATATCTTCATAACTTCGCGCGGGAGAAAGCGAGCCGACCCCCAATAACGTCGGCGTGTCATGGCCGGGATAGGAGACGGGGCGATAGAATTTTTCGAAATTGATCGGGATGGGAAGTAGCTGAGTGTCTAAGCCGATCTCCTTGGCGAGTATTTTTTGTTCTTCGTCGTGCACAACTACTTTGGTAATCAGTGAAATATAATATCTCACCCGCACACGCTCCATTCTTCCAGCCATCCAACTCAATATGTTGACGATGCTATTATTCTTGGGAGTATGGCGGAAAGGAGCGTTGTTCATGACCCAAATAAACTTTGCCTTCGGATTGAACGCTCGGTAAAATTTTCCAAGCTTATACGACTGGTCATTCTCCGGAATGACAATATCGAAATCCCGATCCATCGCCGAAGCGATTTTCTTTACCGCCTCAGTGTTCAATCGTTCCCTCCGAAGACGTTCCACAACTTTTTGGAACGCAGATCTGTCGAGCACGGTGTCGCCAATGGGCGATTTTATTTCCTTCACCACCAGGTCTTGATGCAGCTCGGGGAAGCATAGCGGATCATATTTTGCGGTATAAATAACAACGTGATGCCCCGCTTTTTGAATATTGGAAGCAAGCAAATAGGTCATCCTCGGATCCCCGGTCTGCAATGAAAGATTGAGATGTATGACCGCGATTTTCATAATGATCGCAAAAAACTATTCTCCGATTATCCTGAACTCCGGCATCGGGACAATGAATTTTCCGCCGTGCGCAAAGAAATCTTTTTCACGATGGCGGAACTCTTCAAGAAAGTGCCACGGAAGAACGAGGAAGTAGTCCGGTTTAGCACCGCGCGCTTCATCCTCGGAAACAATCGGGATGTTGGTGCCAACCGTCTTTTTCCCCCACTTGTCGGGATTGCGCTCGGCGATCGTAATAATAGAATCTGGGCCTATGCCAAAATACTGAAGCAGAGTATTCCCTTTTGTGGAAGCCCCGTATCCGTAGATCGTTTTTCCCTTCGCTTTTTCCTCTTTGATAAACGCATTGCATTTATCGCGAATATCATCCACTCGCTTCACAAATTCCTGGTAAGGACCAAGGGTGTCCAACCCAAGAGCAGCTTCAGACGCCCGCATGGATGCGACGCGCTCACGCGCGCCCGAAGCGGCGCTCGCGTTCGATCCGCTTCCCGTGTGACGTATATAAGTGCGGAAGCTTCCTCCATTAATATCGTTCAACGCAACATCGAACACTTCCAGACCATGACGCTTCATCAAATTTTCCATTGAGAGCAAGGAATAGTACTCCAAATGTTCGTGGCAAATATTGCCGATCTCGTTCGTCTTTAACATCAACGGGAGATAGCTCTGCTGAACGACAAAAACGCCGTCCTTGTCCAAAATACTGGCGATGTCCGCTACGAACGCGTTCGGATCCTCCAGATCATAGAACATCGCTATCGCCGTGATCACTTTCGCTTTCTTCCCGGGAAATTCTTTTTCCCAAACAGAGGCATTGAAAAAATCCTTGAACACTTTCGTGGTTCCAACACTATTATATTGCTCCAGATTGTTCGCCGGCTCATAGCCGATGAGGTTAAGCCCGTCGACGGCATACCCGCGAAGCAGCGTCCCGTCATTCGCGCCGATGTCAATCACGTAGTCGCCCGCAACAAGCCCGGCCACGCTCTCCAGCCCTTTTGCAATGCCATGCAGTTCATCCGTCATAGTCTTATTCATGCCGGACCGATACCAATAGTTCCGATACATCGCCTCGTGCGAAACGGTATGGGCAAGCTGCAAAAGCCCGCAACCACCGCCCTGCGGGTTGCAAAAAACAAGCTCGAGCGGGGCCTTGAAGGCCCTATCAGCGTCATCGGATCCCAGAAAGTCCGAAACAAAAAGATCCCCCAAGGAAAGGACTGGGGAAAGCTGACCTCTGCCGCACAATCGGCACGTGCTTCGCGCGGATACTTGGTCTTCGCTCATATCTGAGCATTATACCATTCAATGGTCTTTCGTAAACCTTCTTCGAACCCGATTTTTGCCTTGAACCCAAACTCTCTTTCGGCGCGGGAAACGTCCAACATGCGCCGCGGCTGACCGTCCGGCTTGGAAGTGTTCCATAGGATCTCTCCCGAAAATTCCATACATTTTGCGATGACGCCAATGAGATCTTTTATCGATATCTCCGCGCCCGAACCAAGATTTACCGGTTCTGATTTTTCATATTTTTCAGCGGCGAGCACGATCGCCTCCGCGGCATCGTCCACATATAAAAACTCTCTCGTCGGTCGGCCGGTCCCCCAGACCTCGAGCGATGTCGCGCCCGAACGCTTCGCCTCGGACACTCTTCGTATGAGCGCAGGGATCACGTGGGAACTTTTTGGGTCGAAGTTGTCATCGGGACCATAGAGATTCACCGGCAAAAGCGGGATGATATCGAACCCATACTCTTTACGATATGCCTTCGCCTGCGTGAACAATGCCTTCTTCGCAAGCCCATACGGTGCGTTGGTCTCTTCGGGATAACCGTTCCACAAATCATCTTCTTTGAAAGGGACGGGAGTAAATTTGGGATACGCACAGACTGTCCCGACAAGCACGAATTTCTTGACGCCGGCGCGGTATGCCGCCTCGATCATATGCGCGCCCATGATCATGTTGTCATAAAACAATTCTCCCGGCTTTTCCTGGTTAAACCCAATCCCGCCTACCTTCGCGGCCAAGTGAATCACGACATCCATCCCCTGCACGACCTTCTCGCAGTGTTCTTTCAGCCGAAGATCGTACTCCGCGCTTCGTGGGATCACAATGTTCTCCTGCGAGACGCCGCGGGCGCGCAATACGGAAACAACGTGACTACCCAAAAAACCGGCACCGCCCGTCACTAAGATTTTTTTTGATCTAATATCCATGGGATGCGATAGTTTTTTGTAATCCTTTTTCAAAATCCGTTGTTGCGTGGAACCCGAACTCCCGTAACGCGCGCGATACCTCAAGCATACGCCGCTGTTGTCCCTCGGGCTTGGTTGTGTCAAAAATAAAAGATCCCTTGAAATCCATCAATCTCCCGATGGTCATAGCAAGGTCACGGATCGAGACCTCATAACCCGATCCAAGGTTCGCCGGATCGCCCTTGTCGTACTTTTCAGCAGCGAGTACAATCCCTTCCGCGGCATCGTCCACATAGAGGAAATCTCTGGTAACATTGCCGGTTCCCCAAACGGTCACCGTATCGGCATGGACTGCTTTTGCATCGGCAATGCGCTTTATGAGCGACGGAATCGGACCGCCATCGATCTTTTCATGCGGGCCATACATATTGGTCAAAAGAAGGTGGATGGCGTTGAACCCGTATTGGGCGCGATAGGCCTGCGCTTCCACCAATAGCATCTTTTTCGCAATTGTGTACGAGACATGGGTTTCTTCAACGGGGCCAAGCCATAAGTTCTCTTCGTTGAGCGGGACGGGAGCATATTCTGGATATTCCGTAGCGCTCCCGATGGTGATAAATTTTTCAACACCACCGCGGCGGGCAGCTTCCATAAGTTGAACCCCCATCACAAGGTTGTCATAAAATATCTCTGCCGGATGCGCCTTGTGAAACTCTATGTTGCCCGTGATCCCTGCTGTATGGATGACAAGATGCTGGCCTTCAACCGCTTTATCGCAATCGCCTAGTTTGCGAAGGTCCAGCTCGGTCGAACGCGGCATCAGGATGTTCCTTTCCGGAACACCCCTCGCGACAAGCGTTTCAAGAATATGGGTGCCCAAAAAACCGCCGGCGCCCGTCACTAAGATTTTTTTATCCTTTAAATCCATCGCTGTTACCATGTTTAGTAGATGATAGCATATTTGACAAATATGAACAGGATATTATATAATATAATTCGATAGAAAGGAGGTCTCATGTTGGAATTCACACCAGATGAGATCGCTACGCTCCGGGCATTGCTCGGAAAGATCGCCGAGAATGGCGGCTACTGGCCCGATGAGGAGACTATGCGCATCGCACACGGCGCAATCTCCTATTGGGCGTGTGAGCTCGTTCTTCTCCGAGACGGAAAGAACGGGCTTGAGATTCTCCTCGCCGAATACAGCGACGGGGTGGAGGCCTTTCTCGGGATGTGGCATATCCCAGGAGGCTACAACAAGGTCTTGGAAAAGGACACACAAGAGACCTGCTCGAGAGTTGCACAAAGGGAGATCGGCGTTGACGTAGACTACTGTGAGACGCTCGATTCCTACAAGTGGGCCCCGGGCGAACACCCGTATGGTCGACCGTTGTCGGTGTATGTGGGATGTATACCGCTCGGGGAAATAGCAGAGACCAAGAAGCTCCGATTTTTTTCGGTCAATGCGCTGCCCGAGAACGTGGTCGGGGCGCACAGGCAGTTTATTCTCAACAACCTTCGGTAGCAATCGCTACCACCCGAGGCGCCCGCGGAATCCCGTGGGTGCCTCTCCTCTTTTAAAGTCTTATCCAACAATCCGGCACAACTGCGTCGCCGGGCCGCTCGCCGACATGCCACTGCTTTGGTGCGATGACGATCTTTCCGGGGTTTTGATTGAGCCATGCGCCCCACCAGGAAAAACTGCTGTTCGCGACGATGTTGTGTTTACAAAGCGTCTGAAGGTGGAGATGATAGCTTGCTTTGGGGCCCGCGGATCGGCTATCGACATACGTTGTGGTCGCGCCGGCAGCGGAGAATTTTAGGTTCTCTTTGCACCACGCGATATCATCCGAAAATATAAAAAAGTGAGGGTTGCTGATCTTTGATGAAACATATTCCGCCGCCTGCGCATAGTAGCCAAGATTCGTCTTACCGTATTGTTTTTCATATTTTGGCAACACATAATCACCGCGGCGCACATGGACGGCCACCGATTCGCTCTTCTTTATTTCCTCCGCAAGTGCGGCGGCGTCCCCCATGAGCGGTTCGCGGAACGTAAACGCGGCGCGCACTTCATCTTTGATGCCAGTGAAATATTTTTCGTTCTGCCAAAATCCCCACAGTGCAACGTTCTTACTGCCGGCAACCGCGGTGCCATCAAGAATATCTTTCCCGTTCTCTTTAATAAGCCGCACAATGCCAATAGCGTCCTCTATTATATAGCGCGCGAGATCCAGCCCGAGCCAAAGACCAGGGACGGGAAATTGTGTGGATATCTTTGATAACCCCACGAATTCCGGCGACAGGGAAAAGACATGTAGATCATACGTACGAGGGCTAAATGCCGGGCGCGGGAAGCGATCGTTCAAATAGGTAGTATCCAAAACAAGTGGCACGCCATAGCTATGAGCCAACGCAAAACCAGCCGAATACTGGAACATTTGGTTGCCCAGTCCTCCGCGCAAAATAACGGTTACCATAGCGATAGCTATATCTTTATCTTCTCCGCCTGCCCGTGAAGCCCCTCCTTCTCCAGATCATACTTCATCATTTTCTTGACGAGCGCTTCAAAAGTGATCTTTGGCTCCCAGCCCAACTTTTCCTTCGCCTTGCGCACGTCCGCTATCAGATTATCTACTTCGGAAGGACGGTAGTAGCGCGGATCGATCTCAATGTACGATTTCCAATCGGTGATGCCGACCGTTGCGAACGCGGCGGCAACGAAATCACCGACGGAATGCGACGTCCCGGTCCCGATCACAAAATCATCCGGCTCGTCCTGTTGGAGCATAAGATACATTGCCTCCACGTATTCCGGTGCATAGCCCCAATCGCGGCGCGCGTCGAGATTGCCAAGATATATTTTCTTCTCGACGCCGGCGACGATCTTCGCGACCGCGCGCGTCACCTTTTTTGTTACGAACGTTTCGCCACGCCGTTCTGATTCATGATTGAAAAGGATACCGTTGGATGCAAAGATGCCGTACGCTTCGCGATAATTACGAACGGTATCGAACGCGAAAACCTTCGCGACGCCATAGGGACTGCGCGGATGGAATTTCGTCTCTTCGTTCTGGGGCGCCGGCGCAGAGCCGAACATCTCCGAACTCGAGGCTTGATACAGTCTTACCTTTTGCCCCGTGTCCTCCTGGTAATCCTTAATGGCTTCCAATAATCGCAGAACACCCAGCCCGGTGACGTTCGCGGTGTATTCGGGGATGTCAAAAGAAACACGCACATGCGATTGCGCGCCAAGATTGTAAATTTCCTCCGGGCGAACTTTATAGAGAAGGCGGCGGATGGTGTTCGCGTCGGCAAGGTCGCCGTAGTGAAGATGGAATCGGGACCCTTGGACGTGAGGATCTTTATAAATGTCGTCGAGCCGGCCGGTGTTGAACGTGGAAGCCCTACGGATCACGCCGTGAACCTCATATCCTTTCGCGAGCAAAAGCTCGGCAAGATAGCTGCCGTCCTGACCGGTGATGCCGGTGATAAGTGCCTTCTTCATACTTCTATTATACAACCGTCCTACTTTTTCGCCGAGGTCGCCGTTGAAGACTCAGTTGCCGTAAATTGCTGGAGCGCCTGTTGGATGCGCGCATCGCTTGGCCAATTGGCAATGATCTGCTTCGCGGTAGCAATGGTATCCGGCACGTCGTTCGCGGCACGATAGACATCAAACAGGCCGTAGAGCGCCTGAGGGCGATCGGGGCCGAGCTGATGCGCCTCCGAATACCACTGCTTGGCGGCATCAAGATACGACTGGTTGCCGGTCTCGGCAAACGCAATCTCGTTGATGGCGCCCTCGAGATAAACGTCCTGGCCAAAGCTCATACCTTTGCCGCTGTTCAAGATGGGGTCGTAATAGCCGTTCAAGAAACCGATAAGCGCGGCGGTCGAGGAAGGATTGGCGCCCTGCTGCACGAACGAAAGAACGCTGTTTGCCATATTGCGCACAAGTTCTTCTTGCCCGATCGGCGACGTATAGTTGAGCGGTGTCGAAACGCGCGTTTCGAGGTCGGACAATGAAGTTGCCGGAGTGGTCTGGAGGTCTTGCAGTGTCGCAATGAACATCTGCGCCTTCCTCATCGGAAGATACGTACCATAAACCGTAACACAAAGGATCACCGCCGAGAGAACGATCGCTATTACTCCTTTATAAGTTCTATCTTCCATGGTTGCTGTAATTATTAGTGTAATAAGCTCCGAACGCAAAGAGGGTGAAGAGGCAGATATACATCGGGAACACGTCGAAGATCGCGACGCCCTGGATCAGATATGCAAGAGGAAGCGCGAGCAACAAACCAATCTGGATATTGGTCGCCGTCTTGTGATGCACTTCCGGCTGGCCCTCGTGCGGTGCCTTCCGATTTTTGAACGCTTTTTTAACAAGCCCCCAATAGAACACCGCGAATATCGCCAAGTAGCTGATCAATCCGACAAGGCCGGTCTCGACGAGGTAGTCGAAATAGATGCTGTGTGCGCGATCGAACCACGTTTCCGAGCTTTGCCCCGGAACGTAGAAATTCGGATTGAAATATTTATCGAAGACCGGCGTAAAGTTTTCGGGACCCCATCCGAAGATAGGCCGGTCAAGGAATCCTTTCCATGCCTCATCCCAGACCCAGAAGCGCGTTTGGGCGGTGCTGTCCGAAAGACTTATCTGCAATAACCTTCCCTCCGGCAAATTCTGCACGTAAGGAGTGTTCCGAACGGCATACAAGCCAACCCCAACGATAACAAGAATACCAAGGACAAGCGATGACCATTTTCGAACTTTGGCGGTCGAAGAAAAGATAAGATAGACAAGAAGCGCGAGGACGCCGGCGCCGAGCCCAAGGAACGCGCCACGCGTTTGCCCGATAACAAAGAAGAATATGAAGATGGCGATAAGCGCGCCGTACACCCATCCCCAAACTTTCAGGGACTTTCCAGCGATCTTTGCCGCTGTCCAAAGGTAACCAACATAGAACATCGAGAAGATGAGATAAGGATCGACGTATGCCGGATTACCAAGCGAACCCTGGAAGCGACCCTGGATAAGGACGTTCCACCACCCCGTCGGCGGCGTACTGCCAGCATACGGACCGATAAAACCGGCAACCGAGAAATCCCCGGCGAGACCGTAGAGGATCATGAGCCCCGCGGAAATCAGCGAAAAGTTGAAAAGATTCTTCCACTGTTTTTCTTCGGTAAAGAGGAATACCAAAAGCAGGAAGAAGATATAGTAGTGGAGCATTTGGAATCCGCCCTCACCGCGCTCGAAATTTGACCAGAACGCCGCGTGCATGTCGTAAGAAAAAAGGCACGCAAGCTCGAACGCGGCCGTGAAAACCGTCGTTGCGATAACGAGCGGCTTCTTAAAAACGGCGGTGAGCCGCTGTTTGAGCACGCCGGGCTTCGCCTCAAAGCCCCACCAGAGCAACATGCATATCAAGGACAATTCTATGGCAAACCTGAAGAAATAATCCTTTCCGCCAATGAAGGGGAAAAAGATCGAATCCATCACGACAACAATGGAAAAAGCAGATATATAGAGATACCAGCCCGCGATCTTTTCGAACGAAACCTTCATCAGTTTGCCGATGATGCCAACAAGAAGGAACGCGGCGATAACGGCAGTGACCACCGGATGAGCAAAAGCAGTATCAGTCATATTAAGGTATATTGTATTTTAGGTTTGGACACTTGTCTAGCGGGCGTATTCCACAGCTCTCATTTCCCGGATGACGTTCACTTTTATCTCGCCTGGGTATTTTAACTCCGATTGGATGCGGTTGGCAATCTCACGGGCAAGCTCGAGCGCGCGGAAGTCGTCTACCTTCTCAGGAACCACGAAAACGCGGAGCTCGCGGCCGGCCGCGATCGCGTAGGCGCTCTTTACGCCAGTGAATTCGCCGGCGATCTTTTCGAGGTCCGCGAGGCGCTTTACATAATTTTCCAGCGTTCCGCGCCGGGCACCAGGCCGCGCCGCCGACAGCACGTCCGCCGCCGTCACCACATACGCCTCAGGACGCGCATACGGATAATCATCGTGATGCGATTGCATCGCCTCGATCACCCGCTCGTCGATATTATATTTCTTGAGCAGCTTCATGCCTAGATCGACGTGCGTGCCTTCCACCTCCTGGTCAACCGCTTTGCCAATATCGTGGAGCAATGCGCCCTTCTTCGCGACTTCCGAGTTCAGCCCAAGTTCACGCGCCATCATTTCGGCGATGTACGCCATCTCCACCGAGTGCGTGAGCACGTTCTGCCCGTAGCTCGTGCGGAAGTGAAGCCGGCCGATCATCTGAAGCAGTTCTTTAGGAAGGTCGTAAACGCCAAGATCCTGCGCAGCGCTTTCGCCGATCTCCTGTGTGCGCTTCACAAGTTCGGTCTTTGCCTCTTCCACTTTCTCCTCGATCTTCGCCGGCTGGATACGCCCGTCTTTTATGAGCTTTTCGAGCGCCAACCGCGCAGTCTCGCGGCGGTACGGGTCGAACGACGAAATAATGATCGCGTCCGGAGCTTCATCGATGATAAATTCCACGCCAGTGGCACGCTCGAGCGCGCGGATATTCCTGCCTTCGCGGCCGATGATCTTTCCTTTGAATTCCTCGTCACCCAGCGGGAAGAGCGTCGTGGTCATTTCGGCGACGTGCGAGCGCGCATAACGCTGGAGCGCAATCGTAATAATATCGTTCGCGCGCTTTTCGATGTCATCGTGGTTCTCGCGATCGATCTTCTGGATGCTCTGCGCCAGGTCCTGCGCACGATCCTCGCGCGCACGGCGCAAGATTTCCTCTTTCGCTTCCGAGAGCGTCAAGTTGCCGATCTTCTCCAGGCGGCCATCGATCTCCCCTTCTTTTTTCACCACCAACTCTTCCTTCTCTTTTAGCTGCTGGCCCTGCGTCTTTAATTTGGTCTCTTCGGTCGCGATGTCCGTCAGTTTCTTATCGAGCGATTCCTCGCGATGCAGGATGCGCGACTCCAGCGCATCAATCTCTTTCCTGCGATCCTTCTCGTCGTTTTTTATCTCAACCAAAAGCGTCGCTGCCTTCTCTTTGGCATCGATCAATATCTCCTTCGCTTTCGTCTCCGCCTCAGCGAGACTCTTTTTTACTTTTTCCTCGACCTCTCCTTGTTTCTTAGTTGCCCACGACCCCCGCGTAAAGTATCCGACGACCGCTCCGCCCACCAAAAAGAGACCGGCGATAAGCACCGTTGAGCTTTGCATAGTAGTTGTTATAGGTAATCCCTAAAGATTTAGAGTTCATTTAATGACGTTTTAATTACTACTATGATACCGTGAAACCGCTCGCCGGTCAATGCGCGAGAATAATGAAAGGGCCCGGCATTCTTATGCTGGGCCCGGTGGGGATCGTGCTTTCATGGCGATCCTCCTTTCTTTGAATGACGTTTTATACTGGTGCCGCTCCCAGTGTCGTCCTCTTCTTCGCGCCTATACGAGGCAAAGATCAAGAAACTCCCCGATGTACTGCTTCAGCGCTTTGCCTTCCGGCAAGCGAGGGAGCACCACGTAGAGGGCGCTGCCCTTCCCTCCGCGCCAATCGGCGCTCATCCCCTTGCGGGACAATGCGCTTTCGACGTGACGGACTCGTGCCGCGCACGTAGGGCAATGGCTGTGATCCACCCCGACTTCGAAATGGACGCCGTCGTCACCGAAGATGACGTTGCGACTGTGATTCCAGCCGATTACGCAAACCTTCGTCGTATTCATGCTTTCATCTCCTTTGCGAAATTGTGGTTTGCTAGCCAGCGTAGATCGAGACCGTGCGCTCGAAATACCCAGGCAGCTTCTTCGCGACAAATGGCACTGTCGTCGATCCTTTGCGCAAGATCCCGTAACGCCCGATCTTGTTGCATGTAGCAGGTGAAGGTATCGGAGTCGGTGAAAATCTGCACGAGACGGAAGAAGCATGCAGCTTCCACGTAGTTCTCGGTACTAATTTCGCACCCCATTTCGTTCACGCACATGATCCGGTTGGCATTATCCCTGAATGCTTGCATATTGATCACCGGGTGCTCATCCACGCCCTCACGGCGCAAAAGTTCCGCGAGAGAATCTTGGCTTGCAATCTCGGCGATGCAGACTTCGAGGATATAGTTGGTGACGCAGGTGCTACGATCCTCGCTGGGGTCTATACTTGCTGCCTCAAACGTGGCGTTGGACCCGGATCTTTTGATGAAACGGATGATATCACGGACGGTCCTCAGCTTCTGAAAGGTCCTAAAGCTGTAAAGGACCCCTTGTTTCTCATCCTCTTCTTCGGCAATCGCTTTCCAGATGCGTGAGTACATTTTCCTCTCCTCCTCCGTTGGATTGGCGTCGTATTTCAACGTTCCGTCCACATTCTAGCATGGTGAGAATATATTGTCAAGCATCTTAATAGAGTAAGCATACTGATTTACTTATCATTTCGTATTTTCGTGGAATCCATTTGACACAATTTCCGAACCGTGCTAACCTTGATCTATGAAAAAAGATTCGAAATCCTTTAAAGACCTCATTGCACTTGGCTTCTCCCCTAACCGAGCGGCAGTCTATGCGGCTCTTCTTGAGCTTGGGAAAGGAACGGCTTCGGAGATCGCTCGGAAAGCGGGCATCAACCGTACGACGGCATACGATATCTTGGACAACTTAGTGGCGGATGGATTAGTGAGTATCTCCGGCAAAGAACCGAAGCAGGAATATGCGGCAGAAACGCCGGAGAAAATACGGCAGCTACTTGAGCAGAAGATCAAAAATGATAAAGAAGCGCTCAAGTCGTTTGAAAATTTTCTGCCGGAGTTAAAATCTTTACATAACGTCACCGGTCGGCCGCGCATCCGGTTCTATGAAGGCAAAGAAGGGCTCATTGATGTTTATGAAGATACGCTCACCGCGCACGAACCAATCCGCGCCTATGCAACCGTCGACGACATGCATAAAGCTCTTCCGGATTATTTCCCGCACTATTACGAACGCCGCACCGAAAAAGGAATCGCAATCCGCGCCATCATTCCCGCGACCGACATCGGGAAAGATAGGGCCGCGAAAGACAAGGAGGAGCTACGCGAAACCGCGCTCGTTCCACCAGACAAATACTATTTTTCTCCAGAAATAAATATTTATGATGACAAAGTGATGATTGCCTCATGGCGCGAAAAATTGGGCATCATCATCCAGAGCGCCGAGATCGCCGACGCAATGAAAAAAACTTACGAGCTCGCATGGGCCGAGGCAAAACGGCTGGACGCGGAAATGATATTAAAAAATCATTAAACAACCTTTGACATTGGTATCTCACCGCCTATTATTATCAATAGGCGGTGTGCCCCATGCAACTACGGGTCGCAAATCGTCGCTTGTCGCAAAAACAGCCTCTTAACAAGGCTGTTTTTGTATTTTAGATATTCTTGATATACCGCGAGTTATCATGCCCAAGTGTTGTGGACTTGGGCCCGTAGTTTATGGAGTAAAACATCGCCTTTGACAAGCGACAAACCGGGCGCAAATTCCGGCGGGTCCACAGCACTTCCGGAAAACGACCGCTCTGTCATTGCTCTTATCTTCTGAACGCATCGCGTTTGGCATAGCCATACTCTTATCCTTTTCGAGGGACTTTCGGAGGCGCCAAAGGGCGCCGAGAACGAGACGCGCGGCCAGCAGGCCGCGACGTCGTGCCCGAGAAAAGGATAAGAGTATGGCTATGCCAAACACAAAGATTCATCTAGAATAAGAGCAATGGCAAAGAAAGTCGCCGTCCTCATTATCCTCGATGGCTGGGGCATCGGGCACAACAACGAATCGAATCCTATCTACGTCGCAAAGCCACAGATTTTCGATTGGCTCAAAGCGAACTATCCAACAACGAGCCTTCAGGCGTCAGGTATTTCGGTCGGCCTTCCATGGGGAGAGGTCGGCAACAGCGAGGTCGGCCACTTGACGCTCGGCGCCGGGAAAGTGCTCTATCAATATTATCCGAAGATAACCATGGCGATCCAGGATGGCACTTTTTTCGAGAATAAAGCGCTAAAAGATGCCTGTGCTCACGCACGTGAGCATAGCGGGGCGATCAACTTTGCAGGATTGCTCTCGAAAGGCAACGTCCACGCCGCCCTGGAGCACGTCCTGGCACTCGTTAAAATGGCGCAGAATGAGAAGGTGCAAAAAATAAATCTTCACCTCTTCGCCGACGGCAAGGACAGCGCACCCCACACGCTCGAAAGCTTTCTCAAACAGATCCCAAAAGAATATCTTGCGTCACTCATCGGACGTTATTACGCGATGGATCGCGAAGGAAACTGGCAGCTCACAGAAACTGCATATCAAACCATGACGGGACGGGGAGGTCAGATCGTGGCGGATCCAACGGCGACCATCGAAGCAACATACAAGCAGAGCCAAACCGAAGAGTATCTCTCGCCGATGCGCTTCAGTCCCGCAGGCGAGGACAAAAAAATCCAAGACGGCGACGCCTTGTTTTTCTTCAATTACCGCGAGGATAGCATCCAACAGATCGCGTCGGCATTCATCACGCCGGGATTCGATAAATTCCCCATCCTCCCATTCAAAGATCTTTTCGTTGCAACGATGACGCATTACAACGACGCGTTCTCCGTTCCCGTCGCTTTCCCTGCGGACATCGTGAAGAATCCGATCGGAAAAGTTTTGAGCGACAAGGGGCTCACTCAGATCCGCATCGCGGAAACGTATAAATACGCCCACGTCACGTATTTCTTCAACGGCCTCCGCGAAGAACCGTTCCCCGGAGAATTTCGCGCGCTCATCCCCTCGAACTCCAGCCTTCACCCCGAGGAGCATCCGGAGATGATGGCAACGGCCGTCACCGATCGCCTCGTCGAAGCTATCCGCAGTAGGGCGTTCGACTTTATCCTCGTCAACTACGCGAATCCCGACTCCATCGCCCACACCGCGAACTACAACGCAAGCATCGAAGTGGTGAAGATCATCGATCGCGAGATCGCGCGCGTCATAAAAGCGGCGGAAGGCCCCGACGTCCTTATCGCCATCACCTCCGACCACGGCCACATAGAGGAGTTGATCAGCGAGACGACCGGCCTTCCCGAAAGCCAGCACGTCGCAAGCCCCGTTCCGCTCTATCTTATTGATGAGCGGCTCAAGGGACGAAAGTTCGTCAATGTGAACAATTTGGCAATCGAAACGCTCGGCTCGCTTGCCGACGTCGCGCCAACCCTGCTCGAACTTATGGGAATCCCAAAACCGGAGGAAATGACTGGCAGGAGCATTATGGACGGGCTGGTGTAAGAAAACCCCCGTTTTACTTGCTCCAAAAGCCACTATTGACAATTATTATATTGTATGTTACAGTTCTCTTGAGGTGAATCAGAAATGCTCTTTTTTAGAAACTACTTTGCTGCCAGAGCGGCGGCAAAAAAGCGGGCTGCGGTCAAGGTTGCGCTCGAGATGGTGCGGGAACGGTTGGAAGAGGAGGTAACGTTTCTCCGCGGCATCGATCTCGGGTCGCGAGCGGAATTTCACTCGCAAGACGAGGGAAGAAAGAAAAAAGCGCATCGCCGCTGCCTCATCCTCGCCGACTACCTGCTGCAACTCAGGCAGCTACAGCTGCAACAGTAACATCCCCTACTTCAAATAGGGACAAAGGCCCATTCTCCAGAATGGGCCGCTTCACTACTAAGTGGAACTCGCGCCTCAAAGAGCTACAGTGCGCGCCGGACGCGCTGGGTGAAGAAAGCACAAATCTGGTATAATAAACCTATGCATTGGCTCGGACGAATGGTCTTAATAATAGCTGGCAACGCCCTCGCGCTATGGCTTGCGAATATGTATGTCCCCGGTTTTGTGATGAACGGCAACTGGGTAGCAATCGTCCTTGTCGCGCTTATCCTGTCGTTGTTGAACTTCCTTCTTAAGCCGGTGCTCACGCTTGTGCTCGGTCCGATCATCATTCTTACGCTCGGTCTCGGCCTTATTATAGTGAACGCGCTCATCCTCTGGCTCCTCCCCATCGTCGCGAACCACATTGACTTTCTCCACGGAAGCATTATGATACAGAACATTCCGGCGCTTTTCTTCGCAACCCTCATCGTAAGCGTCATCAACTTTATTATTCACATCGCCATATAACACTATGACCATCGCCATCATCCAGATCATCCTTTCAGCGATCATTATCACGCTCATCCTTCTCCAGGAGCGCTCGTCCGGCATGTCCGGCCTTTTGGGCGGCGACAGCAGCGGCTACTACCAGGCGCGGCGTGGCATGGAACGCGCCATCTTCTATTCGACGATCGTGCTGTGCGTGGTGTTCGTTGCGCTGGCCGTATATCAGCTGTACGCGCAGACGCATTAGTACTAACTGTAGTATTTCGACCTCAGCTTATGTGGTTTAAAAAAATCTTTGGCGCGTTCACGAAAAAAGAACGCATAACGTTCCTTTGTGCCGCCGCGGGGGCGGTCATCAGCTTCATTATTGTTGCCGGCATCGTCATAGCGCAGGTCACCAAAGCAGTCCCTGCGGCGGGCGGTCAATATGTGGAAGGGGTCGTTGGACAACCGGAATACATCAACCCGGTGATCGCCTCTTCGGAAACGGACATCGGGCTCACAAAGCTGGTCTACGATAATCTTCCGGATCTTTCCGACAGCATCACGGCGTCGCCGGACCTAAAAACATGGACCGTCCGCGTCAAAAACGATCTTTTCTGGCAGGATGGCGCGCGGTTGACGGCGGACGATGTCGTATTCACAGTGCAATCCATTCAGAATCCCGACGCTGACTCGCCCCTCTACCAAATGTGGCAGGGCGTCACGGTGAGCCGTTCGAGCGAACTGGAAGTGCAATTTACGCTCGCCGCGCCATACGCCTTCTTCGGCAAAAATCTCCAAAATCTTTATATCCTGCCGAAGCATATTTTTGCCGATGTTCCACCGGGAAACTGGCGGCTCTCCGATTACAATCTAAAACCTGTCGGCAGCGGCCCTTATAAATTTGTTTCCTACAACAAAGACGCGGACGGCTTTATTTCTTCGTACAACCTCACCGCGTGGAACGGCACGAGCGACGCGCATCCGCTCATCAAAAATTTTGATTTCAAGTTCTTCAATGACGAGAACGCGCTCGTAAAAAGTTTCAACGCGGGGCAGGTTGACGGCTTCGGCGACGCATCGCCCGAGGATATTTCCGAGATCGCGCGACCGTATTCCATTTTCTCGTGGCGGACGGCGGGATACTACGCGGTCTTTTATAACCAGAGCAAGAACATCGCGCTGCAAGATCCGGCCGTGCGCGAGGCGCTCTCGGCGGCTATCGACAGGAATGATCTTATCGACCAGGCGTTCGGCGATGGCAGCACGACACAGAAGGCCGTTCCGGAATATGGTCCTATTCCGGAAGATGCCGCCTATTACGCGCCGACGCAAACGACCTCATCGGCACAGTTCGCGGAAAGCCTCTTGAACAACGCCGGCTGGATCGTCGGCAGCTCAAGCGCATCCCGCTCAAAGACCATCAAAGGAAGCGTCATCCCGCTCACGATAAACCTCACCGTTCCACAAATCGATTTCTTGGGAAAGACCGCGGACGCACTTCAAGCCGCATGGCAAGCGATCGGCGCGCAAGTGAACATCACCACCGATTCGCCGAGCGACATCGTCGCGAACGCCATCAAGAACCGCGACTACGAAGCGCTGCTCTTCGGCAATGTCCTCGGCCCGAGCTCTGACCTCTACTCGTTCTGGGACTCGTCGCAACGATTCTACCCTGGTCTGAATCTCGCCATCCTTGATGACGGCTCCGTCGACACATTGATCGAGTCGGCGCGACAAACCAGCGGAGACGCCACCACTTCGCGAGAAATGGCGGCCGCCCAGAATGACATCGTTACCGACTATCCCGCAACATTCCTCTACTCGCCCGATTATCTCTATATCACAAACACCGACACCCAGGGCGTTGCGACCGGGAGCCTTCTCATCGATCCTTCCGACCGCTTCCGCGACATCAGCAGCTGGTACATCAATACCGCGCGGGTATTGAAATAGTTGGCTGGTATGCGGCGGTTGCCGCGGAGCGGTTGACCAAAGCCGATGTGTTATGGTATGCTGTAAGCACTAAGACGGTTACTCCTTCTAACATGACGGAGCAGTGGAATGTTCTGCCCTCCTGGCGAAACTGGCAGACGCGCAGCGTTCAGGTCGCTGTGGGAGCAATCCCGTGGAGGTTCAAATCCTCTGGAGGGCACAAATGATATCGACATAGCACGAAAGAAGAGCAGTAGCACAAACCAATAAATCCTGGCCGTCTTTCAATAATTTCGAGTCTTTTAAAAAATAAATTAAATAAAAATTAAAAAAGTAAGTAGTAATAGTAAAAATTAACCATTAAAAAAATATTAAAAATGATCAAAAAAATAGAAAACGAAAAAATAGGCGAACGGCCGCGGATAAAACCGCCGGAAATTCGCCGTCGGCCGGCGCCGGTGAGTCCGGCGCCCGCGCTACGACCTCCGGTCGTAACGCCAGCGGCCGCGGTCATCCGCCGCAACGCGCCGCAACCACAACGAGCGCCGCAACATGGCCCGCAACATGCGCCGTCGCATCCATCAGCGCGCCCGGGGCAAGCTCCAGGCCCAAGAGAGCATGGCGACCGCCCGCGAGGCCCGCGCTCCGCTTCAATGCGGGCAATGGGACCACGCCCGGGCGTCATCAATGTGCCAAACTCAAAGCTCGGCCCGAAGCCGCTTGTGGCCCGAGACCCAAACGATAAAGTGAACCCGGACGCGGTGCGCCTCGTGCCGCTCGGCGGCCTCGAAGAGGTCGGCCGCAATTGCTCGTTCCTGGAATACAAAAACGAGATCGTGATCATCGACATGGGCCTCCAATTTCCCGAAGAGGAAACGCCGGGCATCGACTACATCATTCCGAACGTCGACTATCTCGAAAAAAAGAAACAGAACATTGCCGCGATCATTCTGACCCACGGTCATTATGATCACATCGGCGCCCTGCCGCACGTGCTCGCGCGGCTCGGCAATCCCCCAATCTACGCAACGTCCATCACGAAAGCGATCATCGAAAAGCGCGCGGATGATTTTCCGAATGCGCCGAAGATGAATATCAAGATCATTAAGGATGGCGAGGAAGTGAAGCTTTCCAATAACTTTACCGCGCTGTTCTTTGGCGTACCGCACACGATTCCGGAAACGACCGGCGTGATGATGAAGACGCCGATCGGCAACATCGTACACTTCGCGGACTTCCGCCTCGATTACGACGATGAAGGCAATGTGCACGGCCTTGAGGAATTCGAGAAGCTCGGCAAGATGGGCGTCCACACATTCATGGTAGACAGCACCGCTGCAGAACGGCTGGGACACTCGGTTTCGGAGAAAACGGTTGAGAGAAATTTGGAGGAGATATTCCGCGCCGCCGAAGGGCGCATCGCGGTCGCCACATTCTCATCGCTCATCACGCGCATCGCGGAGATCATTAAGATCGCTGAAAAGATCGGACGCAAGGTCGCGTTGAACGGCTATTCCATGAAGACAAACATCCAGATTGCGCAGAACCTCGGCTTCGTAAAAGCAAAGGAAGGCACGCTTATCTCCGTGGAAGAGATCAGTAAATATAAAGATGACAAGGTATTGATCCTCACCACCGGCGCCCAAGGCGAATCTAACGCCGGGCTCATGAAGATCATTAACGGCGAACACCGCTCAATCAAGATCAAGCCGGGCGACACATTCGTGCTCTCGTCATCCGTCATCCCGGGCAATGAGCGCAGCGTGCAAACCGTCAAAGATAACCTGGCGCGCCAGGGCGCGATCGTCTTCCACTCCGCGCTCGTGGACATCCACTCGTCCGGCCACGCGCCGAAGGGCGACATCAAGCTCGTCATCGAACTCCTCAAACCGAAGTTCCTCATGCCGGTGCACGGGTATTACTTCATGCGCGCCGCAAATGGCATAACCGCGCGCGAAGCCGGCATTCCGAAAGAGAACGTGCGACTGATGGACAACGGCGAAGTTGCCGAACTCACCAAAGACGAATTCGTGGTGACAAAAGAAACTGTACCGGCGTTCTATGTGATGGTTGACGGCCTTGGCGTCGGCGACGTGGAAGAAGTCGTTTTGCGCGACCGCCGCGCCCTCGCCCAAGAAGGCATGATCGTCATCATCCTCGCCGTCGATCGCGACAAGGGAAAAATACTGAAGAACCCCGACATCATCTCACGCGGCTTCATCTATATAAAAGAGAATCAGGAAATGCTCGACGAGATCCGCAAGCGCATCCGCTCGCTCATGCAGCGCATCCCAAACTACCGCGAAGTAGACCCGGATTATTTGAAGACGCTCATCCGCGACCAGGTCGGGCAATTCCTCTACACGAAGACGAAACGGCGACCGATGATACTGCCGGTAATAATAGAGATCTAGTCCCCAGATAGCACAAAGCTGCATTCTTTTGAAAGTACGGCGTTCCGGTCTGCTGACCGGCCGCCTCGGCTCTCGCCGCCTTCGCGGCTCCGAGACGCCTTTCAAAAGAATGCAGCTTTGTGCTATCTGGGGACTACCTACCGTCTTCACCGACAAAATCAAACCCCCGGCAGCTCTTTGCCATTGCAAACTGCAATAGCAAACCCTGGACATGAAACTGCCGTATCACGAATGAAAAATTTAAATTCGTGAGCCCAGCATCGTCTCAGACTTGCAGTATGTGCTTGGGATTTTGGAGGTATGCCAGAGGCGCGTAGGTGCCGAGGCGTAGCGCGTTTTCAGCAGAAAACGACGCGACCTCCAAAATCCCAAGCACATACTGCAAGTCTGAGATGTTACTCGCTCACGAAATCGAATTTGTCATCCGCATACGTCACCTTCACCTTGCTCCCCTTCACTACCTTCTTTGCGAGGATCGCTTCGGAGAGCGGTGCGCGGACTTTTTCGTCAATCACGCGCCGCAACGGACGCGCGCCGAACGCGGGATCATAGCCGAGCTTCGCGATCTCTTTGAGCGCTTCCGGCGCGAAGTCGAGATAGATCCCTTGTTCTTTTACCATATCGACGAGGTCGCGCAGATTGAATTCGACGATCTTCGCGAGGTCGGCGGGCTCGATATTTTTGAAAACGATGATCTTTGAAAAACGGTTGAGCAGCTCCGGCTTAAAAACATCGACAAGCCGCGCCTTCACGTATTCAGAAATGTCAGTAATCGTCTCGCCCTTCGAAAGCGCGTCATTGATGATATCCGAATGCGCGTTCGAGGTCGCGATGATAATGGTGTTCGTAAAATCCACCACGCGGCCAAAGCCGTCGGTCAACCGGCCATCATCCAAAACCTGCAAAAATAAATTAAGAATGTCGGGATACGCTTTTTCAAATTCGTCGAGCAGCACAAGGCTATACGGCTTGGCGATGATCGCGTCGGTCAAAGCACCGCGCACTTGGCCGTCCGGTGAGCCGATGAAGCGGTAGAAGCTGGCCTTGTCTTGATACTCCGTCATGTCGAAGCGCACCATCATTTTCTCCGAGCCAAACTGGATATCGGTCAAAACCTTCGCGAGTTCGGTCTTTCCAACGCCGGTCGGGCCGACGAAAAGGAAGCTCGCGATCGGGCCGCCTTTGCGCGTAAGCCCGCTGCGATATTCGCGGATTGCCTGCGCGACCGCTTTCACCGCCTCTTCCTGGCCAACAAGTTTCTCATGGATGATCTCTTCCATATTAAGGAGTTGTTGCGCCTCGTCGCCCTCCGCTTCGTGCATTGGGATATTCACTTTTTCCTCGGCGACCGCCGTCACGCGCTCTGGCGTGAGCGTTTTCTCGCCGCGCCTTTCTGCGTCAACAAGCGCGCTCTTCAGCAGCTCCTCGGCGCTCGACGGCAAAAATTTTGACCGCAGATATTTCTTGGCGAGGTACACCGCGCGCTTGATCGCGCCGAAGCTGATCTCTATGCCGGAATTATTTTCAAAGATAGAGCTCTCGTAGGTGAGCAACTTTTCCGCCTCGGCCTCGCTGATTTCGGAAACCGGGATCTCCTCGAACATCCCGACGAAATCGCTCCGTGGTTCGATCAATTGTTTGAACTCTTTCGGATAGGTTGAACCAACGACGGGAAACTGGTTCGCCATAATGATCGGCATAAGCGCGTCGGCGGCAGAAAGATACGCCGTGCCGGAGGTGTGCACAAGATTGTGAATGTCCGGAATATAGAGGATGACATTGCCAGCGTCATAGATTTCCTGAACGATATTTTTAAGGCGCATACCAAGCTCCTCCGGCGCTGCGCCGGCAATGAGACTCTGGATCTGCAAACTCACCAAGCGCTTATCAAAGAGTCCCTTCGGCACTTCGTCGTTCACAAGCGCGAGCGCAAGATGCTCCACGATACTTTCCTTGCCGATGCCCGCTTCGCCGATCAAGAGCGCGTTCGGGTCGACCGGCCGCGCGAGCGTTTCTACCAGCCGCTCGTATTCCGCTTCATGACCAATAAGAAATCCTACCTGCGAACTTCGTGCGAGGTCGGTAAGGTCGCTGCTGTATCGGTCGAGGAGCGGCGTCGGACGCGATGTCCACGCACGGTTCATGATGCGATGCTGGATCACGCGCCGCCCACCAAAGCCATCGAGCATCGACGGCAGCCGCTTGAACCAGCTGCGACGGATGAGCGAGCCAAAAAGCAGCGAACGCTCGAGATCTCCGGGTTCGATGGAAAAGAGATTGAACAAACGGCCGAGCGATTCGTCATCGATCTTGCCGAGCGCCGAGAAAAGGTCCGGCGGCTGGATGAACTCGTGTCCGGCGCCGACCGCCTCTTGGAATGCCTGCGCCAAAACCAACTCGATCTTTTTGAGCCGCTCATCTTTTGTCTCTGTTGGCGTGAGCGTGCTCGGATCATCAAGAAGCGATTCAAGTTTGTTCCGAAATTCATCGGGCTTTACATCCAGCCGCCGCAGACCCTCTTCGATCTGTGGTGCCTCAAGCAACCGCTTCGCGAGCTCGAGATAAAAATTCCGCTTCGCGATAAGGCTCCGATCGAGAACGCGCTCGATGGCGCCCATCGCCGCCGGCGTCGTCACGCTCGCAATGTTTATTTTCCCTTTTTTGGGATCAAGCTCGGAGATCGGAACATCGCCCTCGCCATGATGCATAAAAAGATCAATCAAGAAAACAAACATGAAAATCCCGATCCAGATCATGAAGCGGATGTTCGAGAAAAGGAACGCGACCGTGGCAATGATAAAAACAACGTGCGTGACGGCGTTCACAATGCGGACCAAAAGCCTTCCCACAAAGGTCATGCGGAAGCGCGGCTCGTTCAAATATAATTCGTAGCTAGTAGGTTTTTGCGGCATAGTAAAAGATGACGAACGGGAGCGCGACCCAAACAAGATAGACTGCGAGGAAAACGGCGAGAAGGAAAACGTAAACTACCGCGCCGACCAAAATGCGCCCGGCGCGGAAAATGACGCCGAGAATCCTGCCGATGACGCTGTAGTCTTTATAAAGCGGCTCGAAAAAGTGGCGGATGGTGATCTTGAGTGCAAGCGATTGGTCGGCTTTGGTGAGCGCGCCCATAAAGGAGCGACCGATCGCCCTGGAGCCATCGATATACCAATGGTGAAAAAAATCGAAAATCCGATAGAAAAATCGTTGAATAAGATAGACCAGCGCGAAGTCCATGCCTCAATAATACCACGAACGCTGCGCCCCGGAACACGCCCTAGAACAAACTTCCTTGATTCGGCTGCTCCTTCAGCGCCACCCTTGCCGGCGGCAGATCTATCATCGGCTTCCCCGCAAGCACCTTCGGGATCTTCTTAAAGTCGTCGCGTAAAATTTCCATCATGGACGTCGCCCGCAACGCGGCGGCGGGATGATACACCGGGAAGATCATCTGGTCACCGACCATGAGCGGCCGGCCGTGGTCACGCGTTATCTTCGCGTCGGGCAGGAAATAGTTCATTGAAAAACGGCCGAGCGTCACGATGAGCTTCGGCTTGATGATCGAAATCTGCCGCGTGAGGTGCGGCTTGTACGCCGCTATCTCCTCCGGCAACGGGTCGCGGTTCTCCGGCGGCCGACGCTTGACGATGTTCGTAATATAAACGTCCGCGCGCTTCCAGCCGATGCCTTCGATCATCGTGTCGAGCAGTTGGCCCGCACGGCCGACGAACGGCCTGCGTAAACGGTCTTCGTTCACGCCCGGCGCCTCGCCAATGAACATCACATCGCAATCAATGTTGCCCTCGCCAAAAACGAGGTTCGATTCCCGGAGTGGGAGCGAGTGGTCCGCGATGAGATCGGATTCGAGCTGTTTGAGTTGGGCTGCTTTGTCCATACGGACATTATAGCAACTCCTTACGCCGGCCGCTTGATCACATCCACCACTTTGCCGTTCACAAAAAAGTCGTCGTCGGGACCGACGTAAATAGGCGCATAATCTTCTGTTGAGTCCGAAACGAGGACCACCTGGTGATTCTCGCGGTCTTTATGAAAACGTTTTACGTTCGCGGCGCCGTCGATGACGGACAAAATCACCTCGCCTTCATTCGGCGTGCAATCGGTGTTGTCCACAATAATATAATCACCATTATTGATGGTCTTGCTGTTCACTTTTGCCTGGTTCATAGAAAATCCATCGGCGCGCACGGCGAAAAGGCCCGTGTTGCTCTGGCGTTTAATAATAGAGTTCGAAACGCGAAGATAGCCCACGACATTCTCGTTCGCCAACACTTCCGCCGGACCGCAGTTCGCAACGCCGACGATGGGGATTTGCAATAGCCGCTTGCCATGCTCGAGGAAGCCGTCAATCCAGCCATTTTGCGGCTTTTCGATGGTTCCTTTAATATGGTCGATCTTCAAAAGCCCCCGCTTTTCGAGCTGCTGGAGGTGGTGCTTTATCTTCTGGGCGGACTTATCCCCAACCAATTCACCGATCTCACGCAGGGAAAGATTGGAAATACTGCGGTTTTGGGCCAATCTGAGCAGCTTTTCCTGTATTGGATGCAGTTTTTGGGCTTCCATAAGGGTATTATACCACGAACCACTGGACACCCGTCAAGTCCTCTTGACACTTGACAGACTCCCCGGGGTCGCCTAGACTTATCAAGTAGGCGATTCCTTGCGAACCAATAGGTAAAATAACAAACGAAAGGTCGATCATCGCATAATGAACAACACAAATCAAAAATAATCATCACCATGAAAATCGTACGCGTCGGTAACAACTTCATCACCTTCTGGTCGTTCAAGAAAGTAGAAACTCCCCGCACCTTCCACTTCTTCTTTTTCTAACTTCACATGAACGACCGACTTCACTGAAAATCCCCGCCAACAAGCGGGGATTTTTTGGATCCACAAACCGTCGCGAGTGTCTTTCAAAAAAATTTGTGGGAGCCGCAAGCAGCTCCCACATGGATACATCAACCGAACCTAGTTGTGCTACAGAATTTTGCCGGCGCGCCGCAGAGCTTTGAGAAGCTTCCGTTCCGACCTCACTTCGAAGCCGAAGAGGCGCATCGATTTCCGAATTCTTTCGTAGTACTCCCGCTTGAGCACTATGGCAAAACGACATCTGAGCTTCTCTTCGGGAGACGTCGCCATCGCGAGACGATCCTTCTCCTCGAGGATGCTGTTGAAAAGCCAGTTCATGTGTGTCGTGACACGAACCTGCAGTGTCGCGTGATTGATTCGACGGTAGTCTTCCCCGGCGACGACGCGCAGATCGTTTCCGGCCCGGAGCCACAATTGCACACGGTGCTGGGCAAACAGCATCGCGCAGCCCCATAACGCGGTGGCCACCAGAAATGGTGTGGACGAAGAAGAGGTTACGCTGGGAAGTACGAATGTACTAACCAGACACAAAGCAAAAACCGACGCGCTCAAGATAAAGGCCATAGACCAGCAAACCGACCGGTTTTCCTTGAGTTGCAGGTTCTCCGCGAGGTTGCGAAGTCCCTCTGCGATGTTCCCCATGTTGCCTCCTTTTCGGGCTTATCCAACCCGACATTGCATGCCAGCTTATCCAACCGGCTGCTGACTATGTTGTAACGCAAAAACTCACGGCTTGCAATGTGATTACGGCTGCGGTCGCGCTGTATTGACAATGTATATACAATCGCATATACTTCCCACATGGACACTGTAATCAATATCAGAACCGATAAGAACGTTCGCAACGAGGCAAAGAAGGTCTTTTCGAAGATGGGACTTTCCACGTCTGCCGGCATCAATATATTCCTTCGACAGGTTATCACGGAAAAAGGACTGCCGTTTACCCCGACTTCCGACGCAAAAAAGATCCGCGCGCGCTGGGACGCCCAAACTGCAAAAGCGGTCAAAACAAAGAAGTATACTGACGCGACTTCTGCGCTTCGTGGATTCTAGCTATTGGCATGTATCTCATATCGAGAACAAAAGACTTCGAAAAATCCTATAAGAAGATCAAGGACCCCGGTAAGCTAAAACGCCAAACGATAGAAAATCTGAGGGAGGCCATTGATATGCTCGCCCAGGGCAAAAAGCTGCCTGTGGAATATAGAGATCATCAATTACGCGGAGAACTGGAGCCGTATCGGGAATGCCATATTAAGGGAGATCTGCTTCTGGTATACCAGATTCGAGAACGAGAGCTGTTATTGGTGTTGGTAGACATAGGAACCCATTCGTACTTGGGACTTTAAATAAACAAAAGAATCCCCCGAGCCGCAACAGCAACTCGGGGTGTCCCTGATAGTTCCCTCTCTCGACGGGACGTTCGAGAGAGGCGATCATCGCCGCGTACGTACAACGCGCGGTCGATGTCCCATGCGTGCTGCTATCACGAAGAACAGAACCCCGAGGATCAGTGGTGCAAAATACATATACACCCCGATCCATGGATTCAGTCCAGCGCGCTGGGCCATGGTACCCAGTTGGAAGAGGAATGTTACGCGCCCCTCATCCATAGCGCGGGCGTCAACGAGTTGCTCGACGGCGAAGACGGCCATCAACAGCAACCCGACGACGGCTGTGACGATCTCGGGCAGAAGCCCTAAGACCACGACGACGGTGCGAGCGAGCGACAACAACAAGTTCCTCATTGTTGCCTCCTTTCCCCTAGTAGTTGAATGTTGTTCCACCGCGATTGCCAAGATCGGTGGTACCGCTCGGCTCTTCGTTGTCTTGCCGCCTGAATTCCCTTTCATCGTTCTCCTGAAGAAAGATCTCCCAGTCATCCTTATCATCTTGGGCGTCTTCTTGTTCCCACTGGTCTATCTTCTTCTTCCACTCCTCAACGTCTGGAGTGAATTCGTGGCAATGGCAGCTCTCGATTTTGCAGAAATTGCACTGCTCATCGTGATCTGCTATACCGTGTCCGGATCCGCATACTGTTGTCATGGGTCATTCTCCTTTTCTACGATTTGAAATACATAGAATCGGAGTTTGCTAGCTTTCTTCCTTTCGGAAGGGGCAAAGAGCAAACGACCTCTTTACAATCCTGATCGCCCGCACAGATCGTAACGCTGGGGGTTATTATATATTGAAGAGGGGGAGATATCAAAGAATTTCCCAACGATGCGGAAGACCGAAATTGGCGAGAGATTTTGTCAGGCTATATCGCCAAGTGCCAGGTAGGCAAAAATGCCCACGCAAAAATTGCTAATATAATTAAACAACTTACTATAACCAGCGAAAGAACGACGGTGAGTATTAATTGTTTATTTATGGCGAATAGTTTTAGAAAATCGTTGATTTGTGATTTTGTCCAGCGCCATAAGGACAAAAAATACTCCGGAGGATGTGGCTCATTTTGCGCTACCGAATGAGAAGGTTCCGTCTTAATTGTCCTTTGAGATGCCACGGGTCCAATGTGCGCCGAGGTTCCGCTTATAGCTGACGAGGCCACAGCTTCCGTTGAAGGGGGACGATCGGATGCTGCCGGACTGATTTGCCCAAGGAGGAGCCTTAATAGATTATTCGTTTTCATAATCTCCGCCTGTATGTTGTTCATAACATCTAGGCGTTCATTAATTTTCCAGTACCAACAAAGAATTTCCCGAACGATGAGAAATATTAATAGAGCAGCGCAGATAAAAATCAATAAGCTAAGACCCGCCCCACCAAAGAAGGTAACCCATTGATCAAACGCCGATGGTGAGTAGGTGTTCGTATAGGGGTTCATTTAAATTAATAATAACACTTTGCGCGATACGGGAATATACACCCTCCCAAATTGACAATAAGCCAATGAAAGTATAAAACTGCGGTATGCAGTGGTGGGATATAAAAAACTTAAAAAATAAGGACTTTCTCTTGTCGCTCTGGGGCACACTGTTTTTGATACTTCCCGGAATCGCTGCTATCGCCATTTTTGATCAAGGAATGCTTCATCAATTGAATTGGGTGGTCTTAATTTTTTTATCAGCGTCAATATCATTTCCCTTTGTTGTTCTTAACACAATTGCCATCAACATCTGGGAAGGAATAAAGATTCAGGATAAGGACAGTCTTTTTTATAGCTTCTTTTTATCATCACTCGCAACGGGCTTCACCGCTTATCTAGGGATGGCTATCGGCTATTGGGGTCACTATACGCTCGGGCATCTCTTGATAGTTGCGACAGTGGTCGAAATTCTGTTTGCCCTTATTGTTTTCAGTATAGATGGGATAAAAGAATCGGCAGAAAAGCGAAAGAAAAAATAAAGCGCACGGGATCCCACGAGGCGGTCGATTCCTCTTCGAGAGGGCCACGGGCGCTAGCAGCAAAACCAATACGGAGAAACTTAGATGTTTTTAAAAATTAGATGTCTCGGTCAGTAACCATAGAATGTTACAACCATGAAACTTCTTTAGGATTTTGAAGTGTTACATCCCTCTGGATGCACCTTTTTATAGCTTATCGGTTTGCGCCTTAACCCTCTCAAATTCAGTATTTATGATCTTGAGCTCATCCTGAATTTCTTTCTCGCTAATGGGCAAATCCCAATTTTTATGAAATAGCGGATAGAAGAAAATATTTAAGGCACTCACCTTCCGCATATAAATCCTGACCTCGGCTAATAATCGCAGTGCCTGAGGCTCCAAAAGATTTAAGGTGCCGGTCAACTCCCCAAGCCCAGCGATTAAGAAATCAAAATTTTCGTCCTTAAGCACCTGGCCTCCAATGAGAACGTCTTCAAGCCGAGTTAGTGTGCTATTGAAAGCGTCAGCGTCTCCGTTAATCCGTTCAATAAATCTGGTATAGCCGAAATATTTATTGATCATGTCGAGGTTGCCAAGTTCAAACATTAAGTCCGGATACAACCTAAAAGCGGGCAAACGACGGCTCGTAAAATATCGCTTTTGAAGAACTTGGCGCGTATCGATAATAGTAGCTATCCATATGACAATTTGATCGAGGTGCACCTGAAGGGAACTCTCCAATTTAACGAACGCGCTACGGTGCTGCGCAAAGCGATCTTGCTGTTTACCTATCCATCGCGCAAGCAACCCAAAACAAAAAACAAATCCTGCCCCAAGGAACGCGCCCCAGAATGTTGCAGAAAATGGATTTGAGCTAGAACCGGGCGAGACAACGCCTGCCAAATGATGCACCCAAAAAATTCTATTAAGATGGATATACATTAAAGCTTTATTTTCATTAAATTTATGATGACGACATCATAAAAGGCAAAAAATCCATGATGCTATTGGCTGCCACGGGAGGATTGACAGAAAGAGCAAGAAATAGATGCCGATAAAAATTCGTGGGACCCATCGTTCTATGTGGGTGAATGGCCAATAAATTTCTTTATCCTCTCCCCTGCCTAGCATCTCCCACTCGGTATCATACAAGGCAAGCGGCAGACGCGCTTCTATGGCGTGAAGCACTTTAAACTTCCCGCCATTCAGGCCATCATAAGACCGAATTATCCGATACCATAAATAACACATTATCATCCCCGCGACGGAGGATAATATCAAGGCTGGAGCGATTTCCCCTTGATTGACTTTTGTTGCAGCGAACCCAAGAATGGCAACGAGCGCGGTGTTTAACCCAAGAAAAAATTCATTGGTAGTTTGCCTACGATCGCTGATTTTCTCAGCTGAAGCTATATAAATTTTATACTGCTCCAAAAGGTGTTCGATGTATTTATCGCCGTACTTGCTGCTATCGGACACGAAAAGCATTTTCTGAATATCTTCTAAATCCATTAGAGTGAGTCAATGAAACTTTCTATATTGCTCCACGTCCAAGTGACCACGCGCACCCCATCCAGCTCTGATGGCAATGCGTAGGGACGATTATCTTCGGTCGTATAGACTCCGCGGGTGCGAATCTTTTCCTCTTTGGCGCACTCTAATTCCCAAAGCTGCCCCGATGCTCTTGCTGTGTTCTTACTTACCATCGCGACGACACCGTCACATCCCTTAATTCTCGCCCGACACTGAGTTTTCCATTTTTCGTCCCACGCCTCCTTGACCGACATATCCACAAATTCAAAAGGGGTCTTCTCGTTTTTGGCTTGCCCGACCAGATAGTCTCGCGCCCATTTATCCTCAATAGCAAAACTAATAAAGATTTTTTTCATGATTATTATTTAATTTAATTGATACGCGCAAAAGTTGCTTCGAGCCCCGTGCGCCAAATTATTTTATCTTCCTCGCTTTCTTTATCACCTGCGACAACGAATCCACGCCAAGAGATTTTTCCGCGCCGCCAAGCGTCTTGATATTGCCATTGAGCTTCTTCAAAACAGGATATTCTTTTTTAAGCTTCTCCATTGATGAGTCCTTCCGCTCTTTGCGGAACCGGCCCTCGCTGGTTTTTTCGTGTTTTCCAAGTTCCATGCTTTTAATAAATATTTTTAGGAAGGGTTGCGACTACGACTCCCTGGATCATGAATTCATCAGACAATATTATCGGCTTATATTTCGGATCGGTAGAATTCGGTCGAAGCACGACCATGCCCCCATCACGATGGAAATGCTTCACAGTCGCCTCGTCATTAATAAGTGCAACCACCTTTTCGCTTTCTTCGGCAGCCGGTTGCTGCCGCACCAGAAGAAGATCTCCATTGTTGATTCCCGATTTATTCATTGAAACCCCCTTCGCTCGCAGGAGAAAATATGTATACCCCGGCTTAGCAAGCTTGGTCGAAATATCAAACACTGCTTCGGCGTCCTGCTCCGCAAGGGTTGGCAACCCACATGCCACAGCACCAACAAGCGGCACTTCAACCGTCTGCTCGCTCGTCGCCAAGGCCTTACCCACCGAAAGTCTGACAATACCATTGGAATACGACAAGAGGCCTCGTTTCTGGAGCCGTTCAAGCATAAGCTGCACGGATCGCGGGGAATCGTAGCCGATAGCCTTCCCGACCTCCCGCAGCGACGGCGTTATCCCGGTGTGGACGATGCTATTCCGGATGTAAGCGTAGCCTTTGAGATCCTGTTTCTCGGTCTTTGTCATGGTTTTTATGATACACGCTTGTCCACATTTGTCAACGTGATAAATTGTTTACTATAAAGAGGCCAAAGGCAGCCAAAAGAAAGGGGCGCATCGCGCAGGTCCCTCCAGCGAAAGACACCTCGATGCGCGTGCCCGCGTGGAATCGCCCGCGGCTCTCGCTCGCGCCGTCGCGCTCGCGAGGCCTGGGCACCGCCTCACCAATTTTTCTTGCTAGAAAAATTGGTTCCGGCGTTCGATTCCTCTACGACAAAACAACATACAGCTAGCATTGCACGAAAAAGGGTATGCCGGAGCCGCGTAGGCGGCGAGGCGTAGCGCGTTTTCAGCAGAAAACGACGCGACCCTTTTTCGTGCAATGCTAGCTGTATGTTGTGCTCTCGCGTGGAATCGAACCACGACCACCTCCTTCGGAGGGAGATATTCTATCCATTAAACTACGAGAGCTTCGTCCGCTTTCAATGTACTACAAATTGGTACACCTCGTAAACTGCGGCAATGATGAAGATCACCGCGGCGAGGTCGAGAAAGAACTTCTTCGCCGGTCCGAGCGTGAGAGCGCGCCGACCCACCGAGACGATGAGAAGGTATTGCATGCTGAGGAACAATCCCCCCACAAGGCCGACGACCGTCAGAAAACTATTGAGCCCGAGCACGATGAGCAATGGCGGAAGAAGAAGGATGGTGCCGCGCGACGCGAAGGCGTTCCAACGCAGATCTTTCTCTAATGAGTTCCTGATCTCCCGCGAGATAGGAATATACACCGTCGCCACGGCGATGAGGCCCATGATTGCGAGCAGCTCTTTTTTCCAGAACGGCCACAGCGCAAGACCGGAGGCAGTGTCGGGAGTGATGCTCACACCCGATCCCAGTATCCCCGACGCGAACATAACAAAGAGCGCCGCCGCGATCCCCGTGCCGAGCGCGAGCGATGACCACGGGCGCGAGGCGACGGCCGTCATCCCCTTTTTCCTCGCCTCGTACACCGGCTCGATGCTCGTCCATCCGGCAAGCGCAAACAATATCACGCCAAAGGGAAGGAAAATATTTTTCAGGCTGATCGCAGGAACGCCGGCAAAGACAACGTGTGGGATGGCGGTGATGAAGATGAGCAGGACGATCGCCGTCGTGGCGATGATGCCAATAAATTCCAAATCTGCAGCGCGGCGGTTATCAAGAAAGAGAGGAACGGAGATGAATACCCAGAATGCAATGAACGCGTAGAGCGCGGGCACGGCCGGCAACGCGAGGTGGATGAACTGCGCTCCAAGGAGAAGGTACGCGAGGAGCGTAAGGAGGAGGCCCGCGACGATCGCGAAGAATCCCGCCCAGAAACCGCCGTCACCAAAGTAGATCTTCGCGAGGCCCAACAGCCGCTCCTTCTCGCCCACCTTTTCGAGCGTTTCGAGGTACACGGTGTGCGCAAGGACAACCAGGCCTGCGAGCGCGGCCATATAACAGAGGCAAAGCAGCCAGCCCGCCTGCGCGAACACGTACGGCAACGCGAAAATGCCGTCGCCCACCGTGGCGGCAGCGACAAGCCCGGCGATCCTGAATCTCTGCGCTTTATCCATGGCGATGTCCGGTCGTAATCGTTATCCCCCGGCGCGGCGCGCCGTCGCCCTCACATCTTTTGCGGTCACATTCTTCTCATCCTGCTTCACGCGCTTCATGACTCTCTCAACAAGCGACTTCGGATCCGAATCGAAGATCACCTTCCCTGTGCCGCGATGGGCGATCTCCAAAATGCGCTTTATCTCGTCGCTCTCGCCGCCGGTTCCCGTCAAAACGCCTTGCGGTTTTTTGTCCTCGAACGCGATCGTGAACTCGTTGAGCGTGCCAACACGGCCGTAAATGGTAATGACGGCATCCGCGGAGCGGGTAAGGAGAAGGTTGCGACCGGAATAATCGAAACCGGTATAGATGATGAGGTCGTGATACTCGATCGGCAATTGATAGGTTTTTACATGGGCGAGTTTTGATACCGCCGGCGACAGGCCGATGACGATACCACCCGCTTCCTTCGCCCCCTTCGCCGCCCAGTACGGGATTCCCGTCGTGGCGCCGGTAACAAGCACCGCGCCTTGCTCGGCGATCAAACGCCCGACCTCCATAGCCTTTTCGATAGTACCCGGCAGGCAATGCTTCGTTTCCGCAGAACCCGAAATACAAATTTTATACTTCAGATAGCTGCTCCCGAGGTCCACTGATTTTATTTTTTTCTTTGCCATGGTTAATTATTTTTTAATATTTACGGCGGTGATTCTTTTCGCGTTTAATGATTTTATAATATCACGCTTTCCTTCGTAACGGGCACTTCCGCCGGCACCCTGAACTCCTCCGTGATCTTATGGGCTAGTATCTCGGCCGATTGCTGCTCGCCCTGCACCACGAAGACCTTCTTAAGCGTCGGCGCCATCGAGCTCAGCCAATCGAGAAGATGCGGCTGGTCCGCGTGCGCCGAATAGCCGGGAATGTCGATCTGTTTACACCGGACCGGAACGGTCTCGCCGAAGATCTTTACTTCTGTCGCCCCTTCGAGCAACTGGCGACCCATCGAACCCGTGGCCTGATAGCCGACGAAGACGACTTCGCTCTTGGGGTCGGGGAGATAACGCAGTTCATGGTGCAAGATACGGCCACCGTTCGACATGCCTGAGCCGGCGATGATCACTTTTGGCGCGGGAACGCCGTTGATCTCCTTCGACTGCTCCGGGGTGAGCGTGGTCCGCATGCCAGGAAAGCTCAAAACGTCTTCGCCCTTCTTTAAAATATTTTCCACTTTGTCGTTGAACGCATCCTCGTGCTTTCTAAAAAGCTCCGTCAGTTTGATTGCGAGCGGGCTGTCAACAAAGACCGGCTCCTTCGGCAGTTTCCCCTCTTTGTACAATTGATGAAGATGGAAAAGCAGGTCCTGCGTGCGCTCCATCGCGAACGACGGGATCATAAGCACACCGCCGCGGGCGAACGTCTCATCGATCGCGCCCTGCAACATTTCGCGGCGCCGGCTGATATCCTCGTGCACGCGATCGCCATAGGTGGATTCGATGAGGCAATAATCCGCGGCAGGAATTTTTTCCGTCGGCTTGATGAGCGGTGACGGCACATTGCCAAGATCGCCGGAAAAGACGATCGTCTTCCCTTCAGCTTCGACGTGAACGATCGCCGAGCCGAGAATATGCCCCGCGTCATAGAGCTCCACCTTGAACGGACCGATCTGGATCGGCGCGTGATAATGCAATCCTTTCCAAAGCGCCGTCACCTTCGGAATGTCGCCGGCGTTATAGAGCGGCGGCTTTGCCTCACGCTCGGCCTCGGCCGCAAGCAGATGTTCGGAATCGAGCAGCATCAGCTCGGCAAAATCCTGAGTGGCGGTCGTCGAGTAGATCATGCCGCGAAAACCGGCTTTCACAAGGCTCGGCAGGCGACCGATGTGGTCAAGATGGGAATGAGTGACGAACACCGCGGCGACCTCCTTCGGATCGTACGCGAACGGCTCGAAGTTCTCGGTCTCGGCATAGTGGCTGCCCTGATGGAGACCACAATCAACCATTATTTTCGTACCATTCGACTCCAAAACATAGTTCGCCCCCGTCGCCTCGCCGGTGCCGCCGTAAAAAGTTAATTTCATATATGGAAAGTATACTTCTGCTTGCCCAGAGAGACAAATTATTTTACGACCTCGCGCGCAACACTTCTCCGAACATCTCACGCTCATTCCATGGTATTTTTTTGCCGCCAGCCAGATGGATCCACTCCTCGCTCCCCTTGCCGGTACCAATGATCACGTCGCCCGCGTGCGGGCGCGCGAGGGCAACCGCTTTTTCTATAGCAGCGCGGCGATCAAGAATTTCGTGGATCGCCTCAGTGGGATAATGCTCGTCCACAATTCCCTCTTCTATTGCCGCCACAATTTTCGCCGGATCTTCATCATAAGAATCCTCATCGGTGAGGATGATCTCATCGCAATACTTCGCCGCGATCGCGCCCATCGCCGGCCGCTTCCACTTGTCACGCCCGCCACCCGCAGCGCCCAAAACACAGATCAAGCGCGGGTTCGGATAATTGTTCGACGGCTTCGGCTTGACTGCCTCGTAAGCCGCCTCAAGCGAATCCGGCGTGTGCGCATAATCCACAACAGCTGTGTAGCCGTTCGCGCGAACGAACTCCATCCGCCCCGGCACGCCACCGAAATTGAGGAGTGCTTTTTCTATCGTCGCATCGTCAATGCCGAATTTTTTAGTGACCGCCGCCGCAACGGCAATGTTCTCTTCGTTGAACTCGCTCAAAAGGAATTTCCCCGGCTGCGCATCTTCGCTGTTCGCCGCATCCCCCTCCGCCGCACGCGCAGCGCGGATCCGCGGCAAACAATTTTTGAGCGTCTCGTCTTCCTTCGAGTAGCTCATCGGCGCGTATTTGAAGAGCGAGCGGACGAAAAACTCGAAGTTCTTCTCGTCGCGGTTCAAAAATACCTGTCCGCCGCATCGGTATACATAATCCAGGAACGCGAGTTTCGCTGCGCGATAATTCTCGAACGACCCGTGTGACTCGATGTGCTCCGGCGCAAGGTTGGTGAGAACGCCGATGTCCCATTTTACGAACTTATGCCGGTGCAGCACCACGCCCTGCGACGTGACCTCGACGAGCGCATACTTGCACCCCGCGCGCGTGGCATCGCGCAAAAACTTCTGCAAGAACGCGCGGCCCGGCATGGAGTTGTGCGTCGCGTTCTTGCTCGTCGTTCCGCCGACCTTCACGCGCAGCGACGACAAGAGCGCCGTCTTCTCGCCGGCAGCCTCGAAGATGGCGTTGATGAGCTCGAGTGTCGTCGTCTTTCCTTTTGTACCCGTCACGCCGATGACGATCAGTTTCCTGCTCGGATAACGATAGATGGCCGCGCCCGTCCACGCCCACAGAAAATGATACGTGGACGTTACGCCGGGGAGATTATAGAAAAATTTTACCAGTCGGTTATCTTTTATACTCGCCATAAAGAAATAATGATCGGATGAATGATTAAAAAATCGCGATGAATTATTTTGTGCTCAGAATCCTGAGCGCCGCCTTCAGCCGGTCCTCGGTGCCCGTCACCGCGGCATCGACTTTCCCGAGCGCCGCGCGAGCCTCATCGCGACGATAACCGAGGCTCACGAGCGCCTCCACAAGATCCGAGTCGGTCTGCATCTTCTCGACAACCGCGCCGGAAGAGACCGACTTCACTTTGGCCTTCAACTCGAGGATCACCCGCTCGGCGATCTTCCTGCCGACGCCCGCCGCGCGGGTGAGCAGGTCGGGGCGCCCCTCTTTTATTGCCGCGGAAAGCTCGCCGAGCGGGCCGACGTCCAAAATCGCCAAAGCCGACTTCGGGCCGACGCCGGAAACGGAAATGAGGAGCTCGAAAAAGGCCAGCTCTTCCTGGGTTGAAAAACCATAGAGGTCGAGCGCGTCCTCTTTCACATTAAGGTGCGAAAAGAACTTTATTTCCGCACCCCTGCCGGCAGCCGGCAGGGCGCCAATGGTCTGTTTGCTGGCGTAGAGCTTAACCCCCAGGCCGCCAACCTCGACCACCACAAAGCCGTCCTCTTTTAACGCCAGTTTCCCCGAAACGCTGTAAATCATGCTTCCATTATAGCGCGAATGGGGATAAAAGGGATTTGCAATCCTAAAAGGCCTCCCGCATACTTAAATAAGTCGAAAGTTAAACGAATTTATATCATGCGACCTCCTCCGGTTACCGAGTTAGTGGCAACACTAGTCTCGGTAACCGGTCCTTTTTTTATCTCAGATCCACTGATTTGTTTAAAACCTCATATTATACCAGTCGAGCCCATAGACTTCTTGGATAAGGATCCGCTCCCCTTTGGCCCACGTCCGGTTTTTTTCCAAACCAAGCAACGCCATCGCTTCTTTCACATGTTCCTCGCTCTTCCCTTCGATTTCGAGAAATGGGGGCATCTTGGGATAGCGGTCTATCTCGAAGAGCCAATCTTTCAGCACAAACGAAACCCGCTCCTTGTCCTGATGCGCATACTCCTCAAGGCCAAGCTCTTCAAAGAGGTCGGCAAGTTTTTTCGGTTCCTCGATCATAAAATTGATCTCCTTGTGCCGCCGGGCGGTTCCGAGGATATCCGACTTCGCCTTCCACGTCACCTCATATTTCCCGTCGCTATTTGACCGGATGCGCAAAAACCACGGGTCCTCTCCTTCCCCGATCCCCTTCGGCCGGTACCAATCGACCCGCAGGATCGTCTCCTTTGTTTTCTGAGCGCCGAGCGCGGCCAGCTTTTCTTTTACGCTGTCGGCGTCAATGTCCAAGACTTTGGTCTCTATTTCGTAAGCCATTCCCCCATATTAGCACAAAAACACGCCACGGCCGGAGTTGGGACGGGCCCGCATAGAGCCGCCCTCTTGCAATTCCTCGGTTTTGTTTTATACTAACCCTCATGCCGATCACTACATCTGCCAAGAAAGCACTCCGCCAGAACAGGACCCGTCACACGCGGAACGTGGTCAAAAAGGAGGCCTATAAGAAGGCCGTCGTTGATTTCCGCAAGCTCGTTGCCGCCAAGAAGCTCGACGAGGCCGCAAAGGCGCTCACCGTGGCTTTTAAGGCCCTCGATAAGGCTGCCAAGACGAACGTCATCGAAAAGAATAAGGCCAGCCGCTTAAAGTCCCGCCTCGCTCAGCTTATCAACAGGTCCACCAAGGCTTCTTCGTAGTCCACTTTCCCGGACTTCACCGCCAGATCATACTCCGCCATGTGCGGGGTTTTTTCTTGCCACTGCGACGCGAGGATGTTGAAGATCTTTGCCGCCGGATCACCGAGCGCGAGCATGGACTCGAAGGCGTAAAGCCGGTTTTTGAGATCATAGCTCTTGAGCCCGTTCATCAATCCCCAATAGTTCGGCGCCACCTCAAGATCGAACACGTTCAGGTCTTTCCTGTCGATGGCCGCGCTGCCAACCGCGCCGTTTTTCCCGGGCACCACAAAGCCCGCGAGCTTTTGAAGTTCGGTAATGGCGCCCCAGGTGTTGCCCTGATATACATCCGCCAAAAACTGGACCGCGGCGGCCGTCATTTTTATGCCGAGTCTTTTCGCCTCGCCGTTAACGAAGCCAACCCATTCGGCGCCCGTGAGCGTTTCGAATTTTTGCGCAATTGCCGGCTTGTCCAAAAGGAACGCGAGCGCTTTCACCGGCTTGTCTTTTTCGGTGACGAGCAGGGTGATGTTTTTGACATCCAAAAACGGCTTGAGAAACTTCGCAAGCTTCGGCGCCGGAACCTCGAACGCATTTTCAATCACCGCGAGCTTCGCCGTTTCGAAAATGGACTGGTTCGCAATAAATTCGAGCAGCTCCTCCTGCACGCTACCATTTTCCAGATTAAAAAAACCTAAACCGATCTCGGATCGTTTCTTGCTGAACTCGGCGATCAATTCGTTCTTTTTCAGTTGGCGCCGATAATCATCGGGACCGTAAAGAAAAATAATCATTAATTAGAGAAGTATTTTAATGATTGCAACAAGGGCGATGATAGTCCAAATAATGTTCAATATGCCCGGCTGATTTGCTCTTTTGTAAAACGAAACGACAACGATCCCCATAGCGCCGGTGCCATTAAGAATTTGGTACCAAAGACTAGTCGGTTGAAGTACCGAGAAGCTAACTAAAGCGTAAGCCACAACAATAGCGACGGTCCCATACCACCCGAAAAATTCGACAAACTTACGCATGTTTGGACCGTGTCTTCTCGTATGCGATCGCCGCTTTGATGAATTCGCGGAAGATCGGGTTCGGCCTGAGCGGACGCGACTTCAACTCGGGATGGAACTGTGTGCCGACAAAAAACGGGTGCACGGACTTTGGAAGCTCCATCACTTCCATCAACCGGCGCGACGGGGACTGTCCGGAAAAAACGATTCCCGCTTTTTCAAGCCGCTTCACATAAACGGGGTTGACCTCGAAACGATGACGATGACGCTCGGAAATATTCGTCCGCCCGTACGCCTTCTCCACGGCAGTCCCCTTCTTCAAAACCGCCGGGTACGCGCCAAGCCGCATCGTACCGCCATAATGCTTTTCAGCCATCAACTTCTTCTGCTCCGGCAAAATATCGATGACCGGATACTTCGTTTTCGGGTCGATCTCGGTGGTGTTCGCGCCTTTGAACTTCAGCACATTACGGGCGTATTCTACCACGGCGAGCTGCATGCCGTAACAAAGCCCGAAATATGGAATATTGTTCTCGCGGCAGTACTGGATGGCCTTCAACTTCCCTTCCACGCCGCGGCTGCCGAAGCCGCCCGGCACGATGATGCCATCATACTTTTTAAGCTCTTCGAGCGCCGCGCCGCCTTTTTCGAACTGCTCCGAATCCAACCAGTGGATCTGCGGCTTCACGCCCCAAAACGCGGATGCATGCTTGATCGATTCGATCACCGAGAGATACGAGTCGGCGAGAATGAACTGGCCGGTCGAAAAATATTTTCCGACGATGCCAACGTGCACGAGCTCGCTTGCATTGTGCACTTTCTCCGCGAACGCGCGCCACTCTTTCATATCTTTCTTGTGCGGACGCATGGAAAGTTTTTCCAAAATGATATCGCCAAGATTATCCTTCTCGAAATTAACGGGGATATCATAGAGGCTCATGACGTCGGGCGCGGAAATAATATCTTCCTCGCGCACGCTGCAGTTGAACGCAAGCTTTTCTTTTCGTTTGTCGTCGATAGGATATTTCGCACGCGCGAGGATGATGTCCGGCTGCAACCCGACGCTGTTCAGCGCACGCACCGCATGCTGGGTCGGCTTCGTCTTCAACTCGTTATCATCGCTCATGATTGGCAGATGGCTCACCAACACGAGCAAAACGTCTTTCGGATGCTTGATCCGCAACATGCGCACCGCTTCGAGGAAAAGAATGTTCTCGTACTCGCCCGCCGTGCCACCGATCTCCGTGATCGTCACCTCCGCCTTCGCAAGCTCGGCAGCTTTATCGATACGGTCGATCACTTCCATCGGAATGTACGGCACCACGCTCACCGACTTCCCGCCGTAGCCCATGCTCCGCTCACGATTGATGACCGTTTGGTACACGCTGCCCGTCGTCATATAATTCGTGCCGCTCAAATCGCGATCGAGGAAGCGTTCGTAGTTGCCCATGTCCTGATCGCACTCGGTGCCGTCATCCAAAACAAAAACCTCACCGTGTTCGGTGGGGTTCATAGTGCCTGCGTCAACATTTACATAAGGATCGATCTTGAGGGAAGTGACCTCTATCCCGCGCGACTGGATGATTTTCCCGATGGAAGAAGACGCAACGCCCTTTCCTACTCCCGACATCACCCCGCCGACGATGAAAATATATTTGGTTGGTTTGGTGGTCATAATACCTGTCAGTTTACACGAAACCAAAAATAAGGGGAAGGGGAAATCACCCCGTATTCACGGTATACGGAGGAACCTCTTCCGCCGCATCCTTGTTCTTTGATATAAACATGTAGTAAAGCAATCCACGAATTTCCTGTAGGGTATATTCTTCGCCGCCTACTCTGGGCATGGCAATGGGGAAGAGGCGTGGGACGGTGCCTTTGGGTAATGGCTCATATCTTTGCAAGAAATGGAGCACCCGATCAAGATGAGGAGCATGGGAGAGTAAGACGATCTCTTTCCCCGTAAGCGTAAGGTCATCAGGCAGCTCGAATTTTTTTATCTGATCAACAGTATTGTCGATGCCTTCTCCGACAATCTCCACAGTCTCGCCCGTAAAAATAGGATCCCGCTTGTGCTCCGGATCGTCGTCGTCCAGAACCGATTGCAACACCGCATCCTCAACTTTTGTGCCGTTGTAGATGAGATGAGGAGCATATTGTTTTATCATCGATCGCAATGCTTCCCTATTTTTCCCGGCAAATTCCTTTGATCGATCGGGGGTGAATCCGCTTTTTATTTCAGCAATGTGGCGCGCAAGCAACGCGGCGCGCTGAAGTCTATTGCGATCCATCCATGCGGCCCAAGGAAGGTCTTTATATCTATCTTCCTTGAACGGTTGTTTGTATGTCCCCGGACCGGAAAAGACCCAGATGGCACCGATTTTTTCGGCAGTATTTTTGTCTACTTGAAAATGATTCCTTTCATTCTCCATCCCCGCTTCTTCCAGCAAATCAATACGTTCTAGCTCTGTGCCGATGATACCCTTCAAACGCTCCTCTCCAAGTTCTTTGAAAGAGGCATGTTGAGCAATCGCGCTCTCGTAGATCTCTTGCACTCTTTGCTCGTGAGTCTTCTCAATCTCCGGAAGTTGTTCGCTTTGTTTCATTGAAATGATTATGGGCTTGGTAATGCGGTATATCAAGTAATACACCATACAGGATTCGAACTCGAATGAACTGGCCTAGCCCCTCATGCCTGCATGAGGGGCTAGATGAAATCTTCCGAGCTTACTTCGTGCTTCGGCACAAGGTTGGGGTCGGTTGGTAACGCGAAGGAAATAGTGGTCCCGCGGTTGAGCTCGGACTCGGCCCAGATCTGCCCGCCGTGGGCAGTGATGATGCCCTTGGCAATATAGAGCCCGAGGCCGGAACCTTCGGTTTGGGTTTTTACGGCATTCTCGGCGCGGTAGAACTTGGAGAAAAGCCTACTGATCGCTTCCGGCGGGATGCCGATGCCGGAATCCTTCACGCTCACCACCACGAACGGCTTGTCTGCCATCTTGTCGATCTTCACCGTCACCTCGCCGTTTTCCACGTTGTAGCGGATGGCGTTCTCGAGGAGATTCGTCACAGCAAGAGAAAGGTGTTTGGTATCGATCATTACGTGCGGCATTGGCTCTGTGGGACGATCGAAATACATTTTGACGCCGGCCTTGCGTGCTGCGGGAAGGATATCGGCGAGCATCTTGCCAACGTAATCAACAATGTCCACATCCTCGAATTGGTAGCCAACTTGTCCGTCCTCCATTTTGGCGATATTCAACAAGTCCTCGATCCTCCGGAGGAGATTCTGGCTCGCCGCTGCGGCCGTCGCCACGATCATCTTGTTGGTATCATCGAGCCCGGTGACGGCCGAAAGCGCCTGGAGCGCCCAGTTAATATCGGTCACCGGCCCACGCAGCTGGTGTGAAGCAACGGTGATGAACTCGTTCTTCGAGCGCAGTGCAGCCATGAGCGCCGTGCGGTTGCGGATGATCTTCATAAAAGCGAGCGGACTCTTGTTGGCATCGAGAACCGGGATCGTCGTCACGCGAAGCTCAAGCTCGGGATCGGCGAATGACACGTCGGCAATCTGCGGCGTATCGCCTTCTTTGGTGCGGGTAAGCACGCGCGGCGCAAGCGACGGGAAGACGACCTGGGCAAGAATGCGCCAGCCGGGATTCTCGACGTCACGCGCGGAGAGGACGTGGCCGAGCGCCGACGCCGCTGTGATGTTAAAAAGTTTTTCTGCGGCGCCGTTAAAGAAAACAATCTTGAAGTCCCCGTCGTATACAACGAGCACGTCATCAACGCTCGCGAGAATGCCTTTGAGCTCGCTGTCGCCAACACTCGCGCTAGTAGCCCTTTTCAGCGAAATATAGACGCTGGCCACCGCGAGCGCTGCGACAATAACAAGCAGCCCCGACACGATGGCGGCAAGGATCGTTGGAAGGCCGCCAATAAAAACGAGTGCAATAGCGATCACCACGGCCACCAACAAGAACCAAGCGACGCGAAAGCCGCTCGACAAAACAACGTCCTTGAATTTTACGCCAGTGTTATCGTTCAATACCTTTAATAATACACAAAAGACACCTATTAAAACAGTGATTGCTGCGCCGTGGGCGACTGCTTTTTTGCTGATGCCGCCGCCTTCGCCGCCGAAGGCTTTGCCGGTGCGCCCTCCCCGTGAAGCCGCTTCACGAGCGTCGAAAAGCCCATTTCGATGAAATATTCCTCGGCGGCGTTTGTTGAGGGAAACGGCCTAAGCGCCTCAAGCTCCGGCATCTCAATTGGTGCATTCTTTTCGAGAACGACCAGCTCGCGCGAGAGCTCGGCTTCTTTTTTATACGCCCCGAACTTCTTTTGGAGTTTCTCATCCTCGGCCAGATGATTGAACATATTCTCCACCGTACCAAAGCGCTTAATAAGCTCCGTCCCCGTCTTAGGCCCAACGCCCGGCACGCCCTTAATATTATCCGAGCTATCGCCCACAAGCGCCTTGTATTCAATGAGCTGCTCCGGCGCCAGGCCGTTGTATTTTGTAATGACGGCAGCTTCGTCATAGATCGTTGTGTCGCTGATGCCCGTGTTAAAAATCTGTACTACCAACTTGTTGCCATCAACCAGCTGCAAGGTATCTCGGTCGCCCGTGAGAATGACTACCTGCAGGTCCGGCGCGCCTTTGAAGTGGACGGCAAGCGTTGCAATAAGGTCGTCCGCCTCATAACCGGGCTTCTCAAAAATCGTCACGCCGAACGCGGCGAAAAGATGATGCGCCTCGACGATCTGCTGAACGAGCTCTGTGGGCGCGGGCGGGCGTTGCGCTTTGTACTCGGCATATATCTTGTCGCGAAACGTCGGCTCGGGGCGGTCAAAGAGCGCCGCGACATAGTCGGGGCGATCCTCGCGCCACAGCCTTAACAAGATACTCGCGATACCATAAATAGCACCGGACGGTTTGCCTGCCGGCGTGGTGAACGGCGGGAGCGCGTGGAACGAGCGATGGATGATCGAATTCGCATCGATGAGGAGAAGTTTTTTCATGATAGTTATTTCTTGTGTTGAGCACGGCGACGTGATTGTCGATTTGGCTTTTTTAGTAGTTCCTTTATTGTAACCGTTCTCTCGTTTTCTTTCTCGCCATGACGGAGCCGCAACCACTGTGCCGTTTTCGGCAACGCGCTTTTTATCTGCTCACCCCATTCGATGAGAAGGAGGTTTTTCTTGTCGACAAGCATCTTGTCGAACCCGATCGGCCCAAGTTGTTCGGTATTCTTTAGACGATACGCATCGATATGAAAAATATTCACGAATCTTTTTCGCGGTGGCGCCTTGTAGTGCCGCACGAGAACGAATGTCGGGCTGAGAGCGCGCTTTTTAATTCCCGCGCCCCTGAAAAAACCTTGGACAAAGGTTGTTTTCCCCGCACCGAGCTCGCCGGAGAGAACAACGACGGTCGCACCAATAGTAGATTCTCGCGCCGACGGTTTTCCCGCAAAAAGCGCCGCGGCGAATTCTTCACCGATCTGCTTGGTCTCCTCCGAAGAGGTAGTGTGATAGGTTTTCATTTTTTGTAAAAAAGTAGATGGAAATAAAAAGGATGGTTGACGCAATGCCGATGGCGAGCAAAAAAAACGATGACGGCGAAAGCTGTGGCACAAGCGACACTCCCTCCGGATAGTTCACCGACGAGATCATCGTGCTCACTGTTTTGTTGCGCCCGCCCGGAGTCGGGTCGGTGAAAACAAAGTGTTGCGCGGGCGAAGCGTCGTAGTTGATCCGCGAGAAACTTTTCCCTTCGGGTGCAGAACCTGCAAAACTCGCCTGGTCGATCGGTTGCCCATTCGGACCATATAAGGATAATGCCCCGTCGGTATTTTTCAAAGCCAGCTTTGTTTGCGTCCTCTTCAGCACCAGATAACCGCCGGGGGGAATGGCGTAGCCGGTGAGAGAGAAATTCTTCTTCGCGCCGGTGTCCAATGTGTAGCCCCTCAAGGAAGCGACCGTGTTTCCGCTGTTAAAAAGTTCCACAAATTCGCCTGTCGCGTCGTTGCCAACCGGATTCGGAAGCCACTCGTTGATATAAAGCATATGACCCCATTATGGAATGCCGTCCATTAAAAGGATATTAAAAGACCTACCCGGTCCAGTAATAGAGAAGAATGCTCAGGTCCTGCAAATCAACCTTACCGTCACCGTTCAGATCGGCAAGTGGCGTACTCGTCCCCCAATAATACAAAAGGATGGAAAAGTCGGCGAGATTCACTTTACCGTCACCGTTCAGATCGGCAAGATAGCCCTTGCCGGCACCCCCCGACCCGACAAGGAAAGATATCGATTGGCTGACGTCGCTCCGGGCAGCGGCGCCACCCGCGGTGGTCACGAAATCGGCATTCACCGTGTGTAGTTGGTTGTTCTGAAGTGGCGTGGTATTAAAGGACATCTCCCAGTTCCCGCCCTCGTCGGTGGTGGTAGTAAGGAGAATGTCGCTGCCGGAGTGGACGTGAGTCTCGATGGTGACGGACGGCGCGGATTGTCCCGAAATAGTGAGGGTGTCGCCTTTCTTTAATTGGCGCTTATCGATCGATATCGTCGGCGGAATATATTCTCCCGAAACAGTGGTCTCGGCGTTCGCGGTTATGGTCACAGTTGTTGTAAGCGCAATCGACTTCAACCCAAGTGAATCTTGCGCCCAAAACCCCAACGTCGCCACACCCGGCGAAATATTCGTGGTCGAAAAATAAAAAGCACCGCTCGTATCCGCCTTGACGACGCCGACCGCAGCGCCGTCGTTCAGAATATTCACGCTCGCGCCGGGATACGCAATGCCTTCAACAACAACCTCTGTCGGGTTAGGAGCGGTGTAGCCTCCGGGAGAATATATTCCACTACTCACCGGCGCTGGTGCCGGACCGGGCCCCGGCAAGGGGGCAGTGGATTCGATCTGGCACGTCGCGGAGCATCCGGACCCCAATGTGCCGTTAAGAGGACCTTCGTCACACTGCTCTCCGAACACCGGCTGCAATACCCCGTCCCCGCAATAAGGTCCGTACCCCTGGCAGTTCGGCAAACAATTCTTTCCCGTTGGCGAGACCGCATATTGCCCGTTATCGGTACCGTCGTCGCAAACCTCCCCGAGGTCGACAATGTCGTTGCCGCAGATGCTCACATATACTGTCGTCGTTGAAATTTCCTGCGCACGCGCAAAACGCGCGAACGGCGCTAAGAAGAATGTCCCAAGAAATAATAGAAAGAGAAGCGTTTTGTGACCATACCTCATGATCCAACAGTTATGTTTCCCGACGATCACCGATAGCCCGACGGCGGCGAAGGCGGCGTTGCCCGACCCCTTCCCCTGCCACTACGGCGCCATTTTCTCGTCAACCGGCGAAGACTCCAGAAGATCAAGTAAAGCAGGGCCAACACGAGAATGATCACGCCGAACGTCATGAACTTCTCGCTCCATCGAATTCCCCAGAAGCCGTACCCAATGTATCCGGTAAGCGTCCCCGGAGGAAGAACAGCGAGATCCAGCGTCCCCTGCCCTATGACCTTCGTGCCATCCGTTCCATATATCTGGTAGAAGACCCGGTAGCTCCCACGGGGCAAATACGTCGGCATTTCCGCAGTCACCGTCTTCGCTTCGAACGGCTGCACCGAATCAAGGCTGTTCGTGTTTTGCTCGGTCTCCAAAACATTTCCCGTAAGATATTCCTGATATTGAAAAACTACCTTGCTCGGCGAGCCGGGGATGTTCCCGGTGTTGTTCAGGTCGATCGTGAAGTTGATCTTGCCCGGGAAGTGCATCCACCAAAACGCGTGGCCCTCTTCTGTGGCATTGTTCTGTATCGCAACGCGCCGAACTTGCAAATTCGCCATCCTTCCGTCGACAACCTGGAGATTGACGTCTATCTGTGCACCGATCGTAATACCTACCGTTCCTTTCGCCGGCCCAGCAAGCGGCGAAACAACAATTTGAATGTTCCCAGTGTACGACCCGAGCTTCGCATCCTTCGGAACATTCACGCTCACGATCATGGGTTCCTGCTGAGTGCCGGCGGGCATCACGAATTGCGATCCTCTATCTATCGATATCCAACTATCCGCGCCGGGCACATTAACGGAAACTTTCGCCTGAAGATCTTCCGTCGGATCACTTCGCACAAGCGTGATGACCTGCTCGTAGTGCGAATTTTGCACAAGCTGACTGTTTGTTACGTATGGCGGCGTGATACCAAACCCATCCGCATGAGCGCGAAAGATAGGCGGCATCCCTGCCGCCACTATTCCCGCCACAGCGAGCAACACCGCGATAATGGAAAATGATTTTTTCATTACGACATCTCTCCCGAAATAAAAACCCACGCCGCTCCGCGAATGCTAATTCTTCCTATAATAATAGCACAAAAGAAACTCCCTATGAAGTCGTTGGGGAAATCCCGTGGATAAACTTTACCAAGACGAAGGCGCGCTCCTCACAGCGACGAATGTGTTCTGCCCGGTGTACGAACCGGACAATTGGATCGTCGAAGGGATTGCGATGCCCCAGAACGTCGTGCCAAGCGAAGATGTCGCGGTCGAGGTTGACTTCGGTATTTGGATGTTGAAAAGATTCCCGGGGTTGACCGCCAACGCGACGGCCGAACCATAAGGAACTGCCGAGCTCGCATACACGAGTTGATTAACAGGAATGGTGGAGGTCGTCGAAACCGGACAACCCGGATAGGTAGCGCACATGCTCGTCCCGTAAAGCTGTTCGTTCAAACCAACGTTGCCAAGCTCGGAAAGCGACGTCGTAGCCGATGCATTAGGAGTTGACGATCCCGGAGCCAACGCGCCGAAGGCGATTCCCGGCGTGTTGAGCTGGGAAGCTAGGAAGCTGACGACTGTGTTTGTAGCTGACCCCTGGACGGTCGTGCCGGAAGTGCCCAGATAGTTCGTTGCCTGTACTGCTGCAACCCAACCCTGGTTATAGTACTGCGTGCTGGTTGCCGATCCGTCAGTCGGATCCGCCACGTACCACAACGGGAACGTGCAAGTCCACTGAGAAGCAATGGAGCTTGAACCGGCGCATGAACCGCCGTTTTGCGTGCAAGTATAATTCCATGTTGATGTGGGAGCCGCTCCAGAATAACAATTGGCCGGATTGTAGTTGACTGACGAGGAGCAGTTCGCGAGACCGACGCCAGTGCGGAAAACATCAATACTCGCCGACGCGACCTCCTGACCGCTAAGTGGGTTCAAACAACTATTATTATCGCTCGCGGTAAATGTTACCTGGAACCCAGTTGTTTGTCCGCCGGGGTTCGTAAGCGAGAGCGGCGTCGCGGAGCCACCGACATTCAAAAGGTTGATGCTCGAGGAAGAGATGGTCGGGGCAACCGCGCTCACGGTTTCTGTCGCATTAGTTCCCTCAGCGCCGCCGGACGCCGCGAATTGATGAGGATCAATGACGTAGCCGTAAGAAGAATATCCTTGATCTTGCGTCGGGATGGCGATTGCGGACGAACAGCTTGGGCTGGCGAGCGACGCGGTCGAAGTGCAATATGTTCCGGCACCGCCGCACGCCGTTCCGGTGAAATCTGCAGCCTTACACACGAACAGTTGAACGGTATCAGTCGCTCCTGTGAAATTATCGGTGTCGGACGCATTTGCTGTCCATGTAACGGTCGCTCCCGGGATCGCCGGCGAGTTGTTGGAGAAGTTAGAAAAGTTCGGCCGGTGGTTTACCACAAACGTTCCCGAGGCGGAGACCGCGTTGCATTGAGCGCCGCCTGCGTTACCATCGCAGATCCATCCCCACCAGTTGTTTATCTGCGCGTCGGCCCCGGATGTCGTATATGCGATAGTCGAGGTCGCACCGCTTGTTGTAGAAGTAGATACAGCCCACGTCGCACCCGCGCACGTCGGTGCGGCACCGTTGTGGGCCGTTGGCGCGCTGTTTGTTTTACAGAGCAAAAGGTAATAATTATCGCTGTTCGGATCCGTTCCTATCGCATACCACGTAACGTTGTTGCCAGCATTCGTTGGGGTTGATGTGGTGGATGCCGGATTCACGTAAGCGTTCACCGTCCAGTTCGGCGGAGTGTTCAAAATGTTGACCGTTGTGGTCGCCGTGCTTTGCGCAAAAGTAAATCGGGCGTGCTGGAGGGAACCATTCCCCCAGACGGCGGTGGCAAAAATGCCAGCGGCGACAAAAAATCCGAAAAGGAGAACAGAAACAGCAATCCTCGTCCGTGCGCTTAAAAAGTTCATTGTCTATTCATATAATATTATGATTAATTTCATTATACACGTAAACTATCCACAGAAAAAGCGCACTTATCCACAAGCAAGACACAAGAAGACTATTTGTACCGAATGGCTTCGAGAGGGCTTATGGTAGACGCTCTTCGCGCCGGGAAAATGCCCGTGACAAACCCCACAACCGCCGAAAAGAAGGTGATGAACATCAAAAATGTCCCAGGGAAAGCAAAAAGCGACACGGCGGCGCCGCCATAATGGAGCGCAACCATGTTCAAAAGGTAATTTATGATGAGACCTCCGGCGATGCCCATGGCCATGCCGGTCATCCCCCCAAGAAAACCGACCACGACCGCCTCCGACAAGAACAATATTTGGATATCACGGGGCGAAGCGCCGAGTGTGCGCATGACGCCAATCTCATTAGTGCGCTCGAGCAGGGTGACGGTCATGGTATTGAACATGCCGATTGCCGAAACGACGAGCGCAATCCCTCCGAACCCGGCGAGTAAGACTTGGACGCCGCTGAAGATCTGGTTCGCCTGATCGACTGTCTGGGACAATGCCGAAACGATAAATCCGTCGCCGACGATCGCGGTTTGGACATTGCTCAGGAAATTGCTCGCCGAAACGCGAACTTGAACTTTGTCATAAGAGGAAATACCAACCTGCGACGAAAGCGTGCCGAGGGGTATCATGGCATAGATAGCAGCAGTGTCGTTCGTAACCCCCGTCACGGTGAAGTTGCCGACAAGCGGAACCTGGTCCGAATTGCCGGACGCTCCGCCTGCCGCAGGCGCGATCACACGAAACGATACCGGCTTCCCCAATATCTGGCTTGGATCGGTTACGCCAAAAAGCTGCAACGCCGCACTCGAGAGCATCACATCATTGGAGTCGCCCTGATCGTCAGTGAATGATTTTCCCGCAGCCATCGCAATGCCGGCATATTTAAAATATGACGCGCGCACGCCCTGCAAGTCGGTGTTCGCACTCAACCCGTTGAATGTGACGACCGACGAGAGGTCCGCGAGCGGAGAGACGTCCTGAACATCCGGCGTTGACTTGAATGTTGCAAGAGTATCATCGGTCAACGTCACTGCGTTCGACGGAGGGTTTGTCACCGTCAAACTCAAAAGCGTATCACCGAACACGATCTTTTCGAGAAGAATATTTTGGAGACCAAACCCCAAGCCGACAAGCATGACGACTGCCGACGTGCCGACGCCCATGCCGAGAATGGTAAGCCACGTCCTCGCCGGATTGGTCTTGAACATTCTTGTGGAAAGTTTTAATGCGTCGATAGCTCTCATTTTTAAAAATTTATAGATACATGCCTTGCCCCAATAATTTTTCGAGATAGCGCGAAACTTCCCGCGCCCCGTCAGCTCCAAGCCCAACGCCATCATCTTCGAACCTTGCCTCAAGCCGGCGGCGCATATCCTCCTGTTGGATGAATCCGCGGACACGGAACTTCAACAACTCGTCCATCCTCGTAATCTGCTCCGGCGAAAGCGAGAAATGGCACTCGCGCATAAGCTCTTCGCGAACGTCCGCGATCCGGTCTGCCTGCCGCGGGGAGGCGACCCGCGCCTTGAAGTTGTCCCGATAAACCCTTATTTCTCTAGCCTCTTTTAGGATAGTATTTATACGCTCTGAGAACAAATCGGCCTTCCCCTTGCCGATCTCCGCCCCTCCCGCCTCAAGCCTCTTCGTAAGAACATCCACAAACCCGGCGTCGTTATACTTCCCGTCTATATACATGCCCACGCATTTTTCGAGGCGCTCGATCTGGTCAAACCCGATATCCTGCGTCAAAAAATTCACAAGGCTCTTCACGCGAAGTTCCTGCGGCGACGCGTAAGGATAAATGCGCGCGAGTTTTTCGATCTCGGAGAGTATCGACGTCCCAGGGTCGGTCTGTTTGATCTGTATCTTTTCCGGATTGATCACCTCGCGCTCCACCTGGCCGTCGCGCAAATAATAAACACGGTGCGCGTACGGCAACAGTTTCGCGTCGTGCGTGACGAGAATGACCGTCTTCCTGTCTTTTGAATTGATCTCTTCGAGTGTGCCCATAACCTGGTCCGCGGAAAGACTGTCCAAGTTTCCGACCGGCTCATCAGCAAATAAGATCTCCGGATCGTTCACGAGCGAACGGGCGACTGCCACGCGTTGCGATTGTCCGCCGGAAAGGTTTGTCGAAAGCTTGTACGCCTGCTGGTCCACGCCAAAACGTTTGAGGAGTTTCATCGCGCGGCGATCACGTTCCGCTTTCGGGATGCCGGCGAAGATAAGCGGCAAGGCGACGTTGTCGATGACCGTGAGCGACGGGATAAGGTTGAACGATTGATAGATGATGCCGACGACCGACCGCTGGAATCGAACCATGTTCTTCACGTCGTATTTATAGGGGTTCTCGTTCTTCACCAGCACCTCACCCGACGTCGGCGGCAAAATGCCGAGCAATGAATAAAGCAGGGTCGATTTCCCGCAACCGGACGGGCCGAAGAGAATGATATATTCATTCGGATATATCTCAAGGCTCTCGTCGCGCAGGGCGTAAAACTCATTCGACTTCCCTTCGTTGTAGACAACCTTGATGTTCTTGACCTTGATGATGGGTTCGATCATTCTCGTGTCCTTTATTTTTTGGCCCCGCCGACACCGTTCAGCCAGCCGAAAGTCCCTTGGAAATTCTCGATGATGATGTCGATGATGCTCTTCTGTTGCTGTGGGGTAAGCAACACAAAATCCTCCGAGCTTGTTGCGTTGCCATCCGCATCGGCGCACGTCACCCAATATTTGTATACGGTCGCGGGCTGGAAGTTCGTCACAACGGCCACGTGCTTTAAGAGAAATGCCGCTTCCAGCGTGGAAGACATTACTCCCGAACCGCTTTTCACCACGCCACTCACGTACGACATGTTGCACTCGGCCGGCTCGTCCGTCTGCCACGAGATAACGGTCTGCACCGTCGTGTCCTGCCCTGGGTAAAGCGTCGAGTCGTTGTTCACTTGGGAAATAATCGGAGGGATGTTGTTCTTCCCGGTCGTGAAGTAGAGCGGTGTGCTTGTTACGATATCTCCGGCCTGGTTCGTTGCCTGGATGGTGAGGGAATATCTCGTTTGGAAAACAAGATTGGACAATTGGATGATGTGGGTGATAAGGAACGACGGATCGCCAACCGAAAGGGATTGCCGCGTCTGTGTATTCTCGTACGTAACCGTACCCGCCGATGGAAGCGGCGTTCCCCAACTCACCGTCGCGTCGTGCTCCCCCACCTTCACGAAGTGCGGATTCAAGATGTTCGGCAAAACCGCCTTGGTCCTAAAGGTAAGGTCGCCGCTCGTCCCGGCATCGCCAAGCGAACCCTGCGATGATGCTTTGTAATGATATTCCGTATCCGGGGCAAGCCCATACACCACCACGGCGTGGGTTTGTGTGCTGTCGTTTGTATCTCTTTCTTGGCGCGGGTAGGGGTTCGAGGAGTTCGCGTTATACTCGGCGTCGGACGCAATAAAGATGATGCCGTTCGCATTTTGATCGGTATCCCACGTGAATGTTGCCTGATCGACTCCGATGACAACATGCGGATTCCCAAGAATCTTAGGCGCGCCGACAACCTGGCTTGCCTGATTATTCAACGCTTGCTGGACCGCGCTCAATGCCTTGACGTCCGTAAGCTGCTGAATAGCTGCGATAGCCTTCGTCGTCTCGGCTTGCTGCTGTGGATTGGAGGCGGAGTTCGTGCTCGATGTTGTAAAGGTATAGTTACCCGAAAGGATCTGGTTGCCGTTCAGGTCCGTTGCGCTGATGCGGAAAAAATAAGCCGTGCCGGGGGCCAACCCAGGGATTACCACCGAGTGTTGCGTAGCGAACTGTCCCGTGTTCCTGACGCCGCAATAGTTCGTGTCCTGGCTAAAATTGACAAAGCTGTCCGTTTTTTCATTGGTCGTCCACGTGACCGTGGTTGACGTCGATCCGACACTTGCAACTGTTACGCCCGATATGGCCGGCGATACATCGGCGGATGCTTTATGCACGATATTCGCAGCGACAACGGCGCCCGTTACGATGATGATGCCGGCGATAAAATGGCGTAGACGCATTATGCTTTTATTCTACCACGCCCTCCTATGGCCATGGCAACGAATTTTCCACGCCGATGAACGTATTGACGCCGGTAAAATTTCCCGAAGGCTGAGGGCTGGGAGCGGAAAGTCCCCAATCGAGCGCGGTGCTCGCGGGAACGGTTGATGTTGTTTTCGGAATCGCAAGCATGACAGTCGTGCCTGGATTGGCAAGCAAGGCAGTGCCGGATGCGAACGTAAGCACGGACGTCGCATATCGTTGATTTCCGACCGAGATGCTATTCGGGCCGTTCGTCATATTCGTGCCGTAGAGATTAACATTGAGAGAAACGTTGCCTACGGAAGAAATGGCGATGGGAGTTGAAAGGGTCGCCGTGGTGGAACCGGGCCTCAGTGATCCGTAATTTATGGACGAAGCGACTTGAATGCCAAGCAACGAAAGAAGCTCCACGCTCGTGCTTGTCGCTGTCCCGGTCGCAAGGGAAAAATCAGAAGCGTTCACCGCCGCCGACCATGAATCCGACGACCACGGCGAGCCTGCATCGGTCGGCTGGGCGAAGTACCAGATGTTCGCACTGCATGTTGCGGTACAACTTGTTCCAAAGCACGAGCTGGTGGAACACGACGGGACAATATAGCAATCGTTATTGTTCGCCACACAACTTGTTCCCGAGCTCGTGCGGAAAATGACCGCCGACGTTGTTGCTATATCCGTATACCCATTTCCATCGCTCACGGTGGTAGTGGCTTGAATAAGTGTCGTCGTCGCGATGATGAGAGAAATATTATTGTTGCCGTTCAGCGTCACCGGACCTACCGTCGGCGCAACATTGCCGATCACGACCGTTGGGTACAATGCATAAGAGGAGAATATCGTGCCGCTTGCGGTGACCGCGCGGAAACAATATGTCTCTCCGACTTTCGCGCCGTTGTCGGTAAGCGCAAAATCCCATTTCCCATCCGCCGTCACCGCGATTGCGCCCTGGGAGTTTGAGAAAGGATTCGATTGGTCATACGTTTCATTGACGACCGTACTCGTCCCGTCCACCGGATCCGTGCCTGTCGCAACGAGCGCCCCCCCGTCGGTGATGCCATTGTTGAGATATTGGAAAACCCCCGTTGAGGTGGCGATGTTGGTATAGCTCGACGGCGTGCCTCCCGATGGCGCGGCGCAGCTTCCCGTTCCGGCGTCGACGTATTGAAGGTTGAATGATTGCGCGCTCGCGTCAATCTGGCTTCCCATCACGCGAATAAGCATGCGCAAACGTAGTGTGGAGCTCGTCACTAGTTGGGCGGTCGTCGTTGTGTTCTGTGCGGCAAGTGGCGGGCCTACGGAGCTTGACGCGACGTTGGTGAACCACCGAAATGCCGACTGCGTGAACCACGGCGGCGTTTCCTGCGCAGCCGTGGTGATAAAAGTGCCCGGCGAGCTCTGGTTATTATATTCGGTGTTGATCCAGGAAAATGGCCGAACGATTTTCGACATACGCACCTCATCGATGGCCCCTGTAAAGTAAGAAGCCCATGCTTCATGGTATGCGATTGTCGTACTTGAAAGACCGGTTAAGGGAGCGGTATCAGATCCCGTATTCCCGGAGGTGCCCGTGGTGGTGGAATTGCCATCAATATAGATCTTGAAATCGCTGGTCGCGATCGCAACGCCGGAGGTCGCAATGAACGTGCCGGCGACAAAGTGCCACTTGCCGTCATCGATGGCAGTATTGCTCGCCTCGACACCGATCCAAATATTCGCAGAGTCGTCCCCGAACATTAGCTTGCCCGTCGGATTCCCAATCTGCCCGAGCGTGGCGCCGCACGACGTGCTTCCGCATGCTCCGTTGCCGTCAAGGGCAAGTGTTACCGAGTGTCCGGCTCCCGAGCCTCTGTCGTTGATGATGACCGAGGTCTTCGTCATGGTGTTCGGGACATTGATCCACGCTTCATAGGTGGCCATTGTTGACGATTGTTGCACGACGGGGATCAAAAGATCTTGAGATGAACCGTTGAAGTTCGCCGCGCCGTCGATCTGCCCAACCGTGCTCGTTGCGCCTCCCGAAATGTTTCCGCTGTTCCCGTTCGACGTCGAATCTTTCCCGGAAAACGCCGTCGATCCGTTGATACTCGCCATATGCCAAATGCCAAGATAATTGCTGTCCCACGTGCCAGAAACATTCTGAAGGCTCGCCATCGCGGAGGAATTTCCATAATACATATAGAAGGACGTGTTCGTGGATGTCGCGATCGCTGGCATTTTCACCCACGCCTCAAGCTCGCCGGTGCTGCTCACGTAGCGCTCTATCTCAAAATTCAAAAGTGTTGCCCCGTCGTTGTTAGTAAAAAGAATGTCGGATCCGCTTGCGGTAGCAGCGGCCTTAAGCTGGGTGCTGGAAGCGAAGTTGACGAGAACGGTGAAGTTCGTATAGGTTGACGACACGACACTGGAGCTCGAAACATAGGGAGCGTTGATGGTGAGAAGATTGCGATACCCCCACGCGGGGTTATACCATGCGGATGCCTCGGCGTGCGGAATAAAAAAGATGCAACCAACGACGATCGCGATGAAAAATAAAAAAAAGCGGTTCATGGGATGGCAGTACCCATTCATTCTATCATAAAAATCGCAGCCTTCTGCCGAAGTGTTTACTGCACTACCAGGTTGAACTGACAAAAATTCGGCGCAATTGATCCGTCCTGTTGCCGCTCTTTATAAACGACGACGGCGTTGTACGAACCCGAAGCGACCGTCGCCACGGTAGTAACACCGATCGTATCCATCCCCGGACTATTCTGGACCACGGTCGCAGTGATGCCTTCGGGCAACGATCCAACTGAGGCATCATAAAGAAATGGCGCGGTCGCGTGAGAAGAAGAGCGCGCGGAACTCACGGACGACGTGCTCTCGGCCGGTGGCGTCAGCTTAAGCAGGAACGAACCGCCGGCCCCCGCGACCACCGACTCCGAAAACGGCGTCACCGAGCACTGCTGCCCCGCAAAGGGATCAAACACCTGCTTGAATGCTTGTGCGGGCGGTGGCGCGGTAGGAGCCGGTGGAATAGGCGTCGTCACGGAGACAACGCTCTGATCGGGAGCGGTATTATTCGGTGTTGGTATAAAAGCGGGCGTGGAAGTGGCATCCTGCTGCACCGGCGCATCCGCATAGCTCACTTCGACCCCCGCCGAATCGAGGAATATCTGGGGAGAGCTCGATGCGCCAAGCCCCACAAAGGCAACCTGAAGATGCTCCAGCTCGACCCACGAATGGATCGGTATAGAGTAGCGGGCCGTCTGCCAATTCGCACTATCGATGTTCGCGATTGGTTGCCATGTCACTCCGTCCGTCGAATAGACGATCGCGAGCACTGCATCTCCTGTACTTGAAGACACCGTGATATTTTGAAACGCCGCCGTGTTCACACTGATGGAAGATGTCGTAGCTGGTTCGCTCGATGTCATCGCCTGCGTTGTTGTCTGCGCGCTCATATCCATATTCGCATCCGACTGAAGCGATATTGACGCATCACCATTCGTCGTGCTGGTATCTTCAGCAAGCGACGACGTCTCATCCTCGTCCGCATACGCAACTCCTATGAAGTTGCGAAGCCATGACGTCGGAGAAGATGCGGCATCGGTGCTGTCCGACCCTGAATCCGCAGGCGCGGGAGGAGATGCAGGCGCGGGAGGAGGCGGCACGGGCGTCGAATTAGTGGACGCCGACGAAGTATCGGGAGTGGAGGCGGAGTCGGAGGCGGGAGTGGTGGTTAAAGTCGGGGTCGGGGTTGAATCAGGAGTAGAAACTGGAGCGACGTCTGTTGGCGTAGTGTCGGAGCTCGATGCATCACTGCTCGTTGTCGTCGGCACCACGATCGTGGCATCCGAAGATGATGAAACATCGGTCGACGTGGCGGTGGACGATAATAAAGACGATGACGCCGCGTCGGAATCAGACGGCATTGTTGTCGTTGCCGCTGTCGCCTGCGGGAAAATGAATGTCCACGAAAGCACGATATCTGCCTCCTGAAAAGATTTCCCGGTCAACGCGGCGATATCGGTGTCGCCTGAAAAATTTCCGCAGAACATCTGTGCGGTGCTCGTGCCGAACACGGCCGAGTTGTACGTGGTAAATCTTGATGCCAGGGCGCCGGGAGGAAGGTCAGGTTTACCCAATGCGTTCTGCACGTTTTCCCAATTGCCAAGACAAGAGGAAGGATAGAAATCCACCGTACTCGCAAATCCCACAAGGACATAATGCGCGACGATCCCGGCCGCGAGCACCGCGAGCGTGCCGACAACCAATACTTTACGGCGCTTCCAAAAACGCCTCGCCGTGGCACGACTCAGCTCGAGCCGCCACATCTTCTCGCGAAGCACAAGAGTGTGGGGTTTTCGATCTGGCGCAAAGTCACTTGTTTTCTTATTCTTCATTGAGCGCCTTGTCCACATCGTCGATCTCTTTTTGAATAGTGGTTTCCGAGATGACGAGAGCGTTGCGCACCTCGTCGAGCACATTCTCCGGCTCAAGCTTCGCTTCGCCTTGCGCTTGCGCGGCACCGCCTTCCATGTGGCTTATCTTTTCGTCCATCTCCTCGCGCAACGCTTCGAACACCACCTTCGTCCTTTCCCGCGCTTCATCGTTCTCGCGTTTTGCAAGAGCAAGCTGCATGGCGTGAATCTTCTTCTTGTATGTGCTGAAAACGATCATGCCACCAATACATGCCAGCAACAGGATGATAAAGATCCAACCAAAACGATCAAGGAACGGCGCCGAGATCACGTTGATGAATGCCTTATCGGTCGAGCTCGCGATTGCCCCCTGTGTTGTCACCATGGAGACGTTGAGCGCGTATCTTCCGTCAGGAAGTCCGCCCTCCACCGCAAAAAGCCAATGTCCCGTTTCGTCTGCGACCATCTTCCCTTCGGAAACAGTTTTCCCGTTCCAGTCGTTGATATTCACCGTCACATTCGACCCGCTGTCCGCGATACCCTCGAGTACGATCGGTGAGTTCTCAATCACGGTCGCCGGGAAATTCGTGATGTTGGGCATCGCCACGCCGGAAATCGTGAACTGCGTGTTCTCGTTCGTGTAATTACCAGCTTTATCAAACGCACCGATCTGGACGATGTACTGGCCAGGCAAAAGTGGCGGCGCGGTGTATACGCCCTTCTGCACATCCGAGAGCGCGATAGTGGAAGAAGCGACGCCGTCGAACGTGGCCACGTAATGGTCGACTCCCGAAACAGTGTCGGTCGCTTCGAACATAAGGTTGGTCCTCCCGCTAATGCCCGCTCCCGTTGCCGCGGCGACAGTAAATGGCAGCGGAGGAGCGGTGTCAATATTCACCTGGAAATTGACCGGATCGCTCCAATCGCCAACCGAGTCCTCGAATCTCACGTGGAAATACCACGTGCCATCGGCCACGTTGGAATATTGCTTAGAGGATAGGAGCCCCGCCGACGTCCGCTTCGGATAGGTATCGGGGGTTTGATCAAACGCAACATTCACTCCGGCGACATCTGGTGTAAGCGTCCACGTAAAATTCGGGCTGTTGTTGCTGTACCATTGCGAAGGGTTGGGATGTGTCGGCGATGTGATTGCAATCGTCACTGTGAACGGCGCCTGTGAAGCGGCGTCGGATGCCGAAGTTTGAGATGTGTTAGCACTCGACGCAGGTGGCGGCGAAGACGGTTCGCTCGCAGGAGCGGCAGCGCCGCCGATCGTATATGAAGCCCCCGTCGAACCGCCGAGCACATTCGTGCCTTGCCCATCCGCCGCAAGCGCCGATGCGGAGCTAAATTTTACGGACGCAGTACCGGCACCGAGCGCCTTGAACGTCACATCGACGACGTCGCCCGAAGTCCCGATATACGCACTATTGCTGCCGCCACTATAATCAACGGTTCCGGCAGTGTTCGAAAAAGAAGGGTTGCTGGTCCAAAGATTGAAAACCGAATTATCTTTTGAAACGCTCTGCACCGAAAGCATTGATGGATCGAAGCTTAATTCGCCATCCGCCGCGTTCACGCCGACCCCGCCGCCACTATCCAACATCACGCTCGCGGTAAATGTTTGGCCGGTACTGTACGAACCGCTCGCGGGAGATATCGAAAGCTTCGCACTGCCAGCCGATTGCGCGTTGGCGGCGGATACGAAGATGAGAATGGCGAGACATGGCCCGAGCGCGATCGCCGCACGATAAAATTTTCTTCTCATTGCTATTTTTTATCCTCCCGGACCTCTTGGACGGTAAGTTTTTTTCCTGCACCAGGATTTTTTGCCGGGAGCGTTATTATAAGAACGCCATTCTCAAAGACGGCCGTTGCTGCGCCCGCATCAAAAGGCACCGGAAGATATACTTTGCGATAGAGCGATTTCCATTTCACCTCTTGTTTTACATATATCCCCTTTTCCGGCGACTCTCCTTCCTTCGCGGCCGGGAGATTCGGTCTTTTCTGGGTCGCTTCAATGATGAGCGTGTTGGATTCTTCGCTCAGTGAGATATCGAATCCGCCGGAAGAAACTCCGCTCACCTGCATAAAAATGACCATCCTCTTATCGGATTGGAAAAGATCGACCTCGATGGGGTCGGTACCATCGGGAGCGTTCTCGACCGCCGGCGGGGCGGGCAGTGCATCGTCCTTCTTCGCTGGCGAGGTTCGATCGCCCGCCGCATTATAAGAAACGCTCTTCGCCGAAGGCTGATCTTTTACTTCTCCATCCGTCTCCCCTTCGCTCTGAAGCTTCATCGACAATTTTTCGTAAAAAGAGCTCATGGGTATTGGTATATCAATCAGTATACCAAATTGACATTGGCATTTCCACAGAAATCATCCCGTCCAGTGCGCGAGCATGATGCTAAGGTCGGGAAGATCGACCTTGCCGTCACCGTTCAGGTCATCGGGCTCGTAACTTGTGCCCCAGTGCGCAAGTATGATGGAAAAATCAACAAGGTTAACCTTGCCGTCACCGTTTAAATCTCCTATTTTCAAACTTGCCGTTGGTTCCTCGCCTATGCCGAGGTATGAAACTGAAGAAAAAACGCTCGCGGCAAACAAAGGGACAGATGACCGGGCCTTCACCTGATAGGTTCCCATTGAAAAGCCTGCCGTAGGAAGGGCATACGACCAGACTCCGTTATTGTCTGCTGTCGTTGTGGCCTCGAACGGGCTTCCTGAACCCGATTGATCTATGACGAAAAGGTCGATCGTTGAAGATGGTTCGCCAAGACCTGTTATCAAAAACGGCTTTCTCAATGCGACGGTGCTGGTAACGAATCCTATCGAAGGCGGAAGAACAACGCCGGAAATAGCGTTCGTCGTCCCCGAAACCAACGTTATTGTCGTGGTGTACGAAGAGATCGGAGTGGAGCCGCCATTAAGGACTTCGACGGTGAAGGATAAGTACCCTGTGGCAATGAGGGGATACTGACTGAAAAATTCCCCGAACTATCCGCTACCGCCGTATTGAAAAGCGCCGATCCGTCCTGGAGGACCGTGATACCCGCACTCGGCATGGCAACTCCGCTGATAACAAGAGAGGGGGATGCCGGCAGCGCCGGGTACGGAGCGCCACCACCGCCCCCTCCGCCGCCGCCGCTATTATTTGAGGAAATCGAGCCGCCGGTCACCACGCCGGTCGAAGGAACCGTGCCGCCCCCTAATCCCGTCCCCGTCGGATCGCCCGCGTAGAAGGAAATAATGTAATCGTTTGGATTTTTGTTTCCCGCAAAGTCCTCACATCGAACATAGAAAGCGTACGTGTTCCCGCGAACCACGCTTGCGAGCATGAATGTGTGGAATGTGCCAAGCGAATTATCGGTGGTAATGTTCGTCATCGCGTCATACGAAACACCGGGATAGGTCATATATCTGCACGTGGCATAGGTGTCGGTGTTGAACGAAATAAGAACCCCAGTGACGTTGGATGGGATGGTTCCTGATGGTAGGCCGTTCGAAAGCACGGCTGGGTTGACCTTGTCTGTGTTCACGCCAACGCCCACCGCGGGAAGAATGACAACCATCGCGGCACCATAATCGATGGCACCACCAGCGGCGTCATAGGTGTTAAGTAAGATGCGATACGATGCCGTCGCGGAAGGATTGGCGATCTGATAAGTGCCTCTAGGAGTATTCGTGCCAAGTAAAATGCGGATGTACGATCCCGCCGGGATCCCCGAGCCCGACGAAAGGGTGATGGTGATGGGGCCACCAATGGACGCAACCGCCACGCCGTCATTTGTGTCGTCAGGAATAGCAGCAAGCGAACGTTCGACGAGCGCCTCCGATGGGGAGGTTGTTGAAAAAGCGAGATCAACGTCGGAATAGCTGAAAAGGGGGTCGACGGAGAACAGGGGCTTCTCAAAAGCTATCACGATCTTCCCGGAGGCGGGAATCCCGCTCGTGGTTTTGAAAATGATCGCGTGATTTATTGGCAGCGAAGGCCTAGAGTCGCTTATGGTATCGCTCACAAAACTCAGCTGAGATGCCCGCGCGAGTGGTGTCTGAACAAAAGAAAGGGCAGCCGCGAAAAAAAACATCGCGCCCGCAATATAAATAGGTCGATATCTCACGCTTCTATTATATAGGATTGAAAAATATTATTCCTTATGTTCCCCCTGATCACTCTGTTCCGTGGAGATGGCCTGCTTTTGTCGGCGCACATAACGCCATTCCAAATAGAAATTCAAAAGAACAAGAAGCCCGACGATCACAATGGCAATGGCAAGATATTGATTCGGAGGGAGTGTCGTCGTTCCGGTCGCGTCGGTGCTGCTCGCGAACGCCGCTTCGCGCGCCGCGAGATCCGCGGATTGTTTATCCAGTTGGGTCTTTTCCTGCTGCAACTGATCATTCAGCGTGTTATATGGATTCGGCGCGATGCCGACCACCACGCCGATCTGCGCCAAAAACTTTGGGGCTCCAACGGATTGCCCGCTCGTCATAAATAAGGACAAAAAAGAAACTCCCAAGAAAATGACGAGAAGCCAAACCGTCCGCTTTCTCATAGATTTATCCAAAGAAGAAGAGCAGGGCAAGCAGGAAGACAAGGGCGAAGATGGCAGTCGCTATCACGATGAAAACAAGGCGGGAAAGAGGAAGGCCGCCGCCGGAGAGCAACTTCTCTTCTTCGGAAGCAGATGACGATTCCTGCTTGCCGCTCGTGCCGATCATGGCATTCACCCGTCTACGCACGTAAGCTTTGACCGCCCAGACAAATATCAAAACGAAGAAGATGATACTGCCGAGAAAAACAACAATCGGTACGGTTGGGATCACCCAGAACGATGCCGATGCGGAAACGGTTTTGTTTTCCGTGTCTCCATAGTTCAGCGTTATTATCGAATTGAACTGTCCGAATGCAAAACCATTTCCCGACCACGAGGCAGTGAACGATCTCTGTGCGCCAGGGAAAATGGATGCGCCTGAATCGTTCATGACCACCGTTCCCACTTTCTGGCCGAACATGTTGGTGATATCGATCGGTCCGCGCGGCTGGAGAAGCACGTTCCCTTCGTTGGCAACCGATGCTGTAAAGGTAACGCTCGGATCCTGATAGAGCGACTTGTCGGTCGAGAATTCTTTTATCTCTGCATTCTCCGCGGCATTGCCCGCAATCCTCAATTCGATGAGCGAACCAACTTCATAACCAAGCCCCGAACCATTGAAGGTCGGCCTGGTCGCTCCGTAAGAAATAAAGATGGCACCATAGTGTCCGCCCGGGCCCGCATTTTTTGGAACATTTATCGTAAAGGGGACAACGACGCTGCCACCGGCAGGAACCGTGATCGCGGTGCTGTCTAAGGAAACCCACGAACTCACACCGTATTCCGGAACCGAAGACGTGGTGAAGACCGGCTCTCCCTCGCCCTTCATGCCGGAAATATCCTGAACGCCAACCGTGAATTGGCCGGGAACCGTTCCAGGATTCGTAACGGTTATAGAGGTCGAAAACCGGTCGCCTGGATTTACAACCTGCTCAAAAAGAGCTGGCTGCACCTTCATATTGAAGGCTGTCTGCGTTTGCGCGTGGGAAATACCCGGCAGAAAAACCGCGCCCATCATAAGGACGAACACCGTTCCGACCGCCAAGGCGACGAATTTCCCCGCCCTTCCCTTTGATATACCCATGATGATTATGGTGTGATTTTGATTTGAGTCTACCACATCGGAATAGCTCCGCAAGACCGCCTCCTCAAAAGAGAAGGACTCTCGACTCCCAGCCCTAAACTAAGATATCAATACCCACTTCTTTAGAACACCGGCGTTGCTACGTAGATGAGATTGTTCGTGTAGTCGTTTGCGGCAGCTTGCAGGGGGCTGATCTCGATGCGCATGGCTACTTTCGCTGCGCCAACATTCTGCGTAACGCCATC